>Ga0078894_10000634_pt1 | contig 24974 bp, 41 predicted proteins | sample LauGreSu1BDMLBSD_2_FD_67506 | JGI IMG/M metagenome (GOLD analysis project Ga0078894, IMG submission 67506) | Freshwater lake microbial communities from Lake Michigan, USA - Su13.BD.MLB.SD (version 4) (version 4) | ecosystem: Environmental > Aquatic > Freshwater > Lake | place: Lake Michigan... | reverse complement strand
GACTATGAGGAAGATCAGTATGATGAAGAGTACTGGTCGCAGTTTGATGATGAAGACGAAGAGACTGAAAACGATGAATGGTATCCAGAAAATTTGATATGAACGAAGATAATTTCTGGTTTCAAATTGATACTGTTTCTGATTTTCCTGTGAAAAAGTTTCCAGCTTCAGCTTGGACGAGTGAAATAAACACTCACTCGTTCATTGCTGGGGTTTACGACGCTAAAATATGGCACAGGAAATATTGGACAGTGGACGCTATGAAGATTGACTACAAAAATCATATAATTTCACATTCGGCATATTATGTAAGTTTGCCAGAATACTATATGAGACTACTAACAATTCTAAATTGAGGAAAATATGGCTAATCCGATTCGACCAACAACCTTTGATAGTATTATTGGACAAGAAACTGTTATCCAGCGACTTAAGATTGCTATTGCTGGATGTCAAGATGGGTGCATTTTCCCTCATATAATAATTGATGGACCACCCGGTTTGGGAAAGACCACAATTGCACAAGCTATTGCTAAGGAACTAAAGCAGAAGATTTTTGTTCTTAACGGGGCTAATCTTCGTAGTAATAAGAACATTATTCCTTATCTTCTAGCAGTCGAAGAAGGCACAGTATTGTTTATCGACGAAATCCATCGTCTGCCAAAGATTGTGGAAGAGTTTCTTTATCCTGTAATGGAAGATTTTACTGTGACCATCATGCAGGAAAAGACTCCCGAATTGATCAATATTCCTCAGTTTACTCTTATTGGTGCAACTACGAGTGGCGGAAGTTTGAGCCAGCCATTCTATGATCGCTTTGTGATCAAGGAGCATTTGAACTTTTACGAACCGTCTGATCTAGCTGATCTAGCAAGGTCAAACGCACAAAAGCTCGGACTAATGTTGAGCAAAGATGAGATGATGGAGATCGCTAAGAGGAGCAAGGGGACTCCGCGTATTCTAAATGCTAGACTACAATGGTATAAGAGTTTTACCAACTACCACAAGAAGAAGATGACAGTTGAGGAAGTCTTTAGTGAGCAAGGTATCGACGATAAGGGATTTGATAATTATGATCGTAAATATATCAATGTATTGAAGAATAGTAAGGGTACTGCTCTTGGTGTTAATAGTATTTCTGCTATGACCGGGATCGCGGTAGAGACTATTGTGAATAATATTGAGCCGTTTATGATTCGTATGGGATATGTTATCAGAACATCTAAGGGTAGAATTCTTGGTAAGATTTAATCTACGAATATAGTGTGTTCAAATAGAGTCCCTTGCTAGTTAATTCTAGCGAGGGATTTTTTTTGGTCTGTACGGTCTACGATTGACCAGTTTAAAACATGGGTACAGGGACATAGGGTGTATAAATAAATGGCGTTGTGGGTCGTTTTTGAGGGTTGTGGACGCTGTTGTATGTGCGACCAGACCAACGAAAGAGAGGTGTGCCATGTTGATTCTTTTCTTATGTACAATTCTGTTATCGTCTAGTCTTATTGCTGGAACTATAGATCCATCTATAGATGACTCTAAATATATAGAGTATGGTAAAAAATTCCCTAATGTTGTGCAGATAATTGCTATGAAGGATGGATCGCCGCACATAGGTTCTGCCACAATTATAAAACCTAATTGGGCAATAACATCGGCACACATAGTAGATGGAGATAATTCTGTTATTCTTTTAATTGCCGACGAAGCTGCATCAAAAGGGTCCAAGGTAATTATTCATAAGTCATTTAACAGAGAAAAGACTATCGCTGACGTAGCATTAGTCAAACTAGAGAAAGATATGATTTTTGATAGTTACCCAGAATTATACTCGGAACAAGACGAGATTGGATTAGAATGTTCTATGAGCGGATATGGTAAAACAGGAACATTTATTACTGGTGCAATTACAGTAGATGGACAAAAAAGAGCAGGAAAAAATAAAATCAGTTCAATCAGTAAAGTATCGGTTTATGACAAGTCAATAAAAGACTTTCTTACTTTCACAGGAGATATGTTGATTTGTTCGTCAAAAAAGGGAAAATCATCTACTAATTTAGATTTTCTTATAGCAGGAGGCGATTCTGGTGGAGGATTATTCATAGATGGAAAGTTAGCAGGAATCAACTGCTGCATACTATTCGACGACGAATCTGGCGATGCAGACTACGGGGATGACAATGGATTTATGAGAATCAGTCACTACAGAGATTGGATACTAGAGAATATAGAAGAATAGTATTAACTCCTCCCCTGCATAATATATACTGTGTTCTCTAGATCAAGTCAAGAAAAAAAATTCTTATCCAGAAAGCCATGCTTGACATTCGCCGTAGGAGCGGTATAATAGAACGTTGTCGTATTTCCCTTTTAATCAGTATCAAACATGAACGAAGATCAAGATAGAAAAAGTTTTCGCAGAGAAAAATTGGCCAAAGGAAAGCACAGTAAGCGTAAGGAATTCAATGACGACTATGCTGCCTACAAAGGTATGAAGCGAGAATTCAAGAACAAAAAACAAGAACTAGAAGATATTGAAACTTTAGAGGAGTTAGATGAATATCAATAAGATAAAAACATTTTTGAAATCTCTGTGGTTTCATATTGGTGCGGGTATGCCAAAAGCAAGCCAGAAACAAATCGAAGAAAGATATCAGATATGTAGAGCTTGTGTTAGTTTTGATAGTAAAAATGATCAGTGTTTTGTTTGTGGATGTAACGTAAATAAGAAAAGAGTTTTTCTCAATAAGTTAGCGTGGGCCGATCAACAGTGTCCCTTGAATAGATGGAGCAAAATAGATGTTAGTAAGAAATAAGAAAGAACTACCATACGTTCCCGCCACCGGAGACATTTTCGCTCAGGCAGAGGCTCGTTTAAGCCACGGGTCCACAGGGTCGCACGTTTTAATACCGCACGTCTGCAACAACGTAAACGGGTTTGGTGCAGGGTTTGCTAGCGATGTGGCTTCCCGATATCCTGTTGTGAAGCAAAACTTCCATATGCTTGGCAAAGACGCAAAGCTTGGATACGTTCAATTTGTAACAGTCAAAGAAGATCCAAAATATAAGTATAAGCTTGTATTTGCAAACATGATTGCTCAAAATGGAATATTTCATTCTCATAAAAATACTAGACCTCTTTATTATCCTTCTTTAGTTAGATGTATGGAAAGAGTGTCTCAATACGCTAAAGAATTATCTTCTTCCACAGAGGGATCTAGAGTGGAAATTCACGCACCAAAATTTGGAAGTGGATTGGCCGGAGGTAATTGGTATTTTATCACGGATCTAATTGACGATATTTGGAATCTTAACAACGTACATATTTATAGCAAAAAATGAGCAACACAATCAAGTCGTCTACAATACTTAAAGTGGATCATATTAATATCAGGGTGGTCAGATTAGAAGAATTTGGTTCTCTTATGCCCGTAGAGGTAATGCAAGGCTTTAAAAACCTAAAAGAGAAATTCCAGTCTGCTAATATTGATCAGTTTACAAATATAGTCGAATATGTTAAAACAAATATACCACAAGTTCATTCGTTAGAGGTAATCAATCCAACAAATGGCAATTCCTTGATTGTAGAATATGGTATCTAATATAGATCAAAACTACTACTACCTACTAATTTTTTGTATTATTGTTGGACTAATTAAAGGAATAGCATATGAATCGACTAAAAGGACAAAGAGTATATCTAGCGGGACCGATAGATCGTTGTCCAGACGAGGGACGCTCATGGAGGGAGTCTATATCTTCTTTTTTGACTGATCTTGGAGTAGTTATTTTAAATCCTCTTAATAAACCAACAGAAATTGCCAAAGAAGATTCAGAATCTAGACAAAGAAGAAAGTATCTAAAAGTAACTCAACAATACGATGAATTACGCAAAGAAATGAAAGTGATTAGGAATGTTGATCTAAGAATGGTAGATATTAGCGACTTTCTTATCGTTCATCTTGACTTAGATATTTTTGCTTGTGGAACTATAGAGGAAGTCGATCTTGCCAATAGACAGAAAAAACCTATTATAGTTCATATGAAGCAAGGCAAGGAGAATGCTCCAGATTGGTTATTTGCTATGATTCCACATCAAACTATATTCAGTTCTTGGAACGTGATAGAGAATTACCTATTAGCAATTGATACTGGCCTAGAAACTGAAGATAACCTTAATAGATGGTACTTTTTTAATCTAAAATGAAATTCTCCATATCTTTAACTTGTTATAAAAGACTAGACTACCTAAAAATAGTCATAGATAGTGTCAAAAATTCTGCGGAATATTGCAATATTTACCCAGATATTTATGTGTCAATAGATTATTACAATAATGACATACCAGAGTATGTCGAAAAAATATCCTGGACTAATGTTATCTATTCTATTAATAGACCAAATTTAGGATGTAATGCTAATACTTTGCAGGCCATGACACAAGTATGCTCTAAATCTAACGATGAAGCCTTTTTACATCTGGAGGACGATACTCCAATAACAAAAGATGCACTATCATATTATGCAAATCTATTAGACCGATATCAAGATGATGAAAATGTTTTATCTATTACAGGATATAATAAGACATCATATCTTAATCCACAAGAGATAGACAAAACAATTGATCATGTATTCTTTACGGCATGGGGATGCGCTTTTTGGAAAAAGAAAATGAGTCCTATTTTTAGTAATTGGATTCCAATTTTTACAAATCAAAATATCGGTATGAGTTGGGATAGTCATATCAATGAATTTATTTACCAGAAAAATGGCTATAAAGAAATTAGACCACTGATTTCTAGAATTCAAAATATTGGATCAGAAAATGGTTCGTGGGTTCCGTCTGCAAATTGGCACTACCATAATCAAAGAACACCGTACACAATGGATGATTTACTATGATAGAAAAAAATAGCCTAATTGAATTTGAAAATCTAATAGAAGAAACATATAAAAAAGCAGAAATTAGAGGACCAATTCATTTACGCAATGGTAATGAGGATCATCTACTCTCGATCTTTCAAAATATAAGACAAGAAGACTATGTGTTCTGTACATGGGCGAATCATCTACACGCTTTGTTAAAAGGTGTACCAGAACAATCTGTAAAAAACAGAATACTTGAATCTCAATCTATGGCCATGAATTTCCCAGAGTATAATTTTTATACCTCTGCTATAGTTGCTGGTATATCTCCCATATCTCTAGGTGTAGCCTTATCTATTAAGCAAAACAAACAAAAAAAGAGAGTATGGTGTTTTCTTGGAGATATGTCTTTTAGATCAGGCATATCTCACGAATCAATCATGTATGCTATTTCTAATAGTCTACCTATAACATTTGTTATAGAAGATAACGGTAAATCAGTAGACACCCCAACACAAGAAACATGGGGAGTAGTAGATACAAAAGAAATAGTAGTTTTTTACAACGAACTAATTAAAAAACATAAATCTGAATGTGGCATCATATATTATGAATACAGTTCTAGATTCCCCCACTCCGGTACAGGTACATTTGTTTCTTTTTAAGGTAACCTATGAAATATTCTGAAGAAATTAATAAAGGGATGCAGCTATTAGCTCAAAATAATACGATTATTATTGGACAAGCTGTTCTTTACAAAGGACACTACATATCAAAACAAGCGGAGTTCTGGGACAAAACAAAAAGAATCGAACTACCTGTTGCAGAAGAAATGCAAACCGGAATAGCTTTAGGTATGGCTATTAATGGGAATATAGTTGTTTCTATATATCCAAGAATGAACTTTTTGATTTGTGCAGCTAATCAACTAGTAAATCATTTAGATAAATGGGAAACTATGGGAGGAGATAGGTGTCATATTATTTTAAAGACTATGGTTGGTAGCGAATATCCATTAGATCCCGGACATCAACACAAAGCCGATTGGACACATGAGCTTCAATCTATGTGTAAAAATATTCATATTCATAATCTACTATATACCCATAAGATAGAACAAGCATATGAGGACTGCTTAAATAAAAAAGGTATACATCTGTTAGTAGAACATGGTGATCTATGTCAATAATAGACTATAATTGTAACCTGATTCTACAAAAGATAGATTTCTCGCAACTAGTAAATAAAAAGATTTTGATCACCGGGGCGACCGGACTAATAGGTATTCATTTAGCAAGATCAATACTAAAACTAAATCAAAATAATAGCCTAGTTTGTATATGTAGAAATAAGCCACAACCGTATTTGTTTGACCTAATAAATAACATCAATACAACTATTATAGACGAAGACATAAACTATTTATTTGAAGACTATGAATTTGTAACAAAATATCTTCATCAATTTGATTATATCATACACGCTGCTGGATATGGTCAACCTATTAAATTTGCTGACCGTAAACTACAGACGATAGCTCTTAATACAGAGGTAACAAAAAAATTATTCTCTCTTTTGAAGTTAGATGGAACCTTTTTATTTTGTAGTACGAGCGAAATATATAGCGGTCTTGATAAAGAAGAAATTACGGAAAATAATGTGGGCGTCACTCTTCCCAGTAATCCAAGAGCTTGTTATATTGAAAGTAAAAAATGTGGAGAAACCATATGCAATATCATGAAACAAGACTTCTCTGTTAATACCAAAATAGCTAGAATAAGTTACACATATGGACCGGGTTCTGGTGTCGATGATACTAGGGCTTTAAATAGCTTCATATTAAGATGCATGAGAGAACCACAAAATTCACCACTAATACTAATGGATTCTGGATCATCTATACGAACTTTTGGATATATTAGCGATGTATGTTCTATGTTATTCAACATCTTATTACATAGTAAAGATATCACATATAATGTTTCTGGGAATTCAAAAATATCTATCAAAGACTTAGCCCAAAAAATAAGTAACCATTTTGATAAATCAATACAGATTTCTACAGACGAAACAACTTTGCTTGGTAATCCCAAAATTATCAATATAAGTACTGAAAAATACGATAGTGAATTTGGAAAAACAGAATATTTGGGACTAGATAATGGATTAAAAAATACTATAGAGTGGTATAAGGAAATAATATGATTCTATCTATACTAATACAAGGGAAAAATGATAATTATGGAGCTGATCATAACGGCGAAGCGGGGGTGTCTAGTAGACTGAGATTAGGTCTTAATAAATTAATAGACAACCTAGACAAACTGAATAATCCTGAAATAGAAATTGTTCTATGCGATTGGGGTAGTGATAAAAAAATAGTAGAAGATTTATTAGTATATCAGCCTAGTTATCTTAAATGCGTATATGTTTCTAAAGAAATTGGGAAAAAATATACAGGTCAAGCAAACTATTCTATTTCTCACGCATATAATGTTGCACTAAAACATTCGTGTGGAAAGTATGTTATTTTCTGGGACTCTGACTGCTATATGAGATACGAAGATATAAATCTATTATCAAAATTTGTATTGGATGTGGATGTTAGAATGAATAATACTTTTTTCTGGGGATCTAGAAGGCACATACCTAGAGAAGCGTATAAATCCGAAACAGATTTTCATAGAATAGACGACTATCTAAAAAGTATAGACGTAAATTCTCTACGTCATGATAAAATAAATACTAGTAATTTTGATGGTAGAGCAATGGCTTTATTAATGAGTAGAAATATAGCATACGACAGTACTGGTTGGTGGGAATCGTTACCCCACTGGGGCTGGCAAGACATAGAATATCATTATCGGCTCAAGAATTATTACAGATTCGGAGGAGATCTAGAGGATCATGATATTAATTTTTTCCACTTAGATCACCACGATTTGCATAATCCACAATTTTCCAACAATCAAATAATGTCACCAAGATTTGATGCCAACGGAGATAGTTGGGGATTAGATAAGGAAAACCTAGAAATTATATGAATACATTAATAACTGGCGGACACGGTATGTTGGGTAGTGATATGGATTTTGGCCTAAAACCAAACAAACAATTACTCGACCTTACTAAATACTCAGATATTCAGAAATATATTGAAAACACTAATATCACCTCTATTGTTCATTTAGCAGCAAAGGTTGGTGGAGTAGGAGCTAATAGTAAATATAATCTAGACTTTTTAGTAGAAAACTCAAGTATCAATAGTAATATTCTTAGAGCAATAGCAGAATACAAAATACAAAAATCTACATTTATGTTGTCAACCTGCGTATTCCCTGCAAATATAAAAACAGATATAACTGAGTCCGACATACATCTAGGAGAACCCCATTCCACAAATCTAGGATACGGACATGGAAAAAGACTATTGGAAGTGGGCAGCAGATGTTTACTGTCTCAGTATGGAATAAAAAGTTCCTGTATCATACCCTGCAATATGTATGGAAAAAACGACAACTATAACCTAGAATATAGTCATGTTATTCCCGGACTAATACATAAATGTTATCTAGCAAAATTACACAATGAACAATTTGAAATATGGGGTTCTGGCGAAGCGGAGAGAGAATTTTTATACTCCGCAGATATGGCTAAAATATTGAAACTTATACATCTGGAAAATCATCAATGTCCTCCGGTAATGATAGTATCACCACCTAATGTTCATTCTATATCAGAAATAGTGGATATTATTATCAAATTATTAGATTTTAAAGGCAGTGTTGTATTTGACTCAACCAAACCAGAAGGAGCAAAAAGAAAAACATCTAACAATGCATTATTTAAACAGTATTTTCCTGATTTTGTGTTTACAGACCTAGAAGAAGGACTAAGCGCCACCATTGACCATTTTTTGCAAAACTATGATCGTTTAAGAAAATAGGTTGTCCAATCTAGAGCTATCTGCTAATATAGTTAGAGGAAAACAAAAATGCAAAAAATAATTGAGGGAATCAAACTGGACTACGATGATGTCCTTATTTGTCCCAAAAGATCGTCTCTCAATAGTAGATCAGAAGTAAGTTTAATCAGAAACTTTACTTTTAGATACTCTCCTAGAAAACTAATCTGTTCTCCGGTATTTGTGGCTAATATGGATACTACTGGAACATTTGCTATGGCAAAATCTCTGTGTCCACAAGACGCACTAGTAGCTCTGCATAAACATTACTCAGTTGACAGTTTGGTGCAGTTCTATTTATCTAATCCAGAAATAAGCGATAAGATCTTTTATTCGCTAGGAACCAGTAATTCTGATTTGGAAAAACTAAATCTGGTTTTTGAGAAACTAAAACAGAATGGAATACAATATCCTAACATATGTGTTGATGTTGCCAATGGGTATAGCGAGAAATTTGTTAAGACACTAGCCCAAATAAGAAACAACTACCCAGACATCATTATTCTTGCTGGAAATGTTGTGACCGCTAATATGACAGAAGAATTGATTATGCATGGCGGCGTGGACATTGTAAAGGTTGGTATAGGACCGGGTGCTGTGTGTACCACAAGATTAAAAACGGGCGTAGGATACGGTCAGGTGAGTGCCTGCTTGGAGTGTGCCGATGCCGCTCATGGTCTTGGCGCTCATATATGTGCTGATGGTGGATGTAAACATCCCGGCGACGTATGCAAAGCATTTGGATGTAATAGTGATTTTGTAATGTTGGGTAATATGTTTGCTGGTACGGATGAGTGCGAAGGCGATTGGGAATACGAATGGAGATGTCCATTGAAAAAAAACGAAGAAAATAGAGAATGGTGGCAGTCTTTTGATCCCGGATATCCAACAGAAAAAAGAAAAACAAGATTGAAGTTTTATGGAATGAGTAGTAAAGAAGCTATGGAAAAGTATCATGGAGGAGTTGCTAATTATAGAACTAGCGAAGGAAGATGTGTGGTCGTTCCGTACAAAGGATTAGCCACAGACGTATTAACGGATATCTACGGTGGACTAAGAAGCTCATGCACATATATTGGTGCAGAAAAAATTAAAGACTTTGGAAAGAAAACAACTTTTATAAGGGTGAATAATACTCACACAAAAACACATGAAAAAAATTAATCTGAATAGTCCAATAGGTTTCACTGGATATGGTGTTGCGGGACTCAATATTTGCAAGCAATTAGTAATTAATCAATACGATGTTTCTTTGTTTCCAATAGGAAATCTGAATGTAGAAAATCAAGAAGACGGAATGTTAATGCAAAATCTGTCTTCAAAAGGAGACTCTTTTGATTATGATGCTACTACATTAAAAATATGGCATCAATTCGATTTAGTAAACAAAATAGGTAGAGGTAAATATTGTGCGTATCCATTTTTTGAATTAGATAAGCTAAAGTCTATTGAGATCCACCATCTTAATTTTCCCGATCAAATTATTGTCTCTTCCAATTGGGCAAAGAATGTGTTGCTCGATAATGGAATTACAAAACCCATAGCAATAGCTCCGCTAGGAGTAAACAGAGAAATATTCTCTCCAAAACAAGAAGTTCTGGCAGATAAAGAATTAAATAACGATAGTTATAAATTCATAGCTGTTGGTAAATGGGAGATCAGAAAAGGGTATGATATGTTATGCGAATTATTTAATAAGGCTTTTGAATCTTCTGACGATGTAGAACTATGGATTTTAGCTTCGTCTCATGAAAGTTGTTTCTCTAAACAAGAATTAAATCAATGGCATAATTACTATCTATCATCGAAACTAAAAGATAAGATCAGGATTTTTCCAAGAGTTGGTTCGCAAGAAAATGTAGCTCAAATCATGGGCAATGCCAATTGTGGACTATTTCTTAGTAGAGCAGAAGGATGGAATCTGGAACTTTTAGAAATGATGAGTATTGGTAAGCCTGTTATTACAACAAACTATTCTGCGCATACTGAATTTGTTACAAATGAAAATTCTATGTTAGTAGATATAGACTCTACAGAAAAAGCGTACGACGGTAAATGGTTTCATGGTTTTGGTAATTGGGCTAAAATTGGGAAGAAACAAGAAGATCAAATTATCAACTATATGAGACAAGCATATAAGGAAAGAATAAACACTAATGATAATGGAATGGAAACTGCGAATAAATTTTCTTGGGAAAATACAATCCAAAAAATAATGGAAGTGATATGAAACAACTAGCTGTTCTTGCACTATGGAGAAATTCAATATCATATATCGATAGAACTCTAAATATTCTCGATAAATTATCACAGGAGTATGATACTGAATTTTTCTTCTACGAAAATGATTCAAATGATAATACTAGACAAATATTATCAGATTGGATGGCAAACAAAAAGGGCAAATTTAGCTACGAAGATATAAAAGCTCCAAAATTTGGATCAGTATCAAGCGTAGATAGATTTATTCTCATGTCATATTATAGAAATAAACTAAACCAATTATCAAGAGAAACAACCAAAAAAATCTCTTTACTGATAGATAGTGATGTTATTTTTAATAACTATGATGTTAATGAATTATACGACAATCTCTTGGATAAAGATGCTGCTATGTGTGTTGCTAATATAAGACAACCACAAATACCAGATCTAGTAACAAATAAAAAGGATAGCTTCTATGATGTTATAGCTATCAAAGATAAATTTGGGAATCCCGGTATTTTTTTCTCTGATTGTCCTTTAATACTAGAAGAAGATAGACAATACTGGAAAGACAATAAACCAATAAGAATTATGTCAGGATTTAGTGGACTGTCTATAATTAAGAATGATATTTTACATAGATGTAATTGGTCAACAAATGGTCAGGTGGAGCATATAAATTTTTGCTACGAGGTTGCAAAACATGGAAAGATTTACATTATTCCAAAAAGCAAACCAATAGTAGAAGTAGATCCTCAGTTAATAGCTAATAATATTGATAGATGGAGAAAAATAGCTCAACAGCAATCCGAGCAGTTATCTAGTATTAGTCAAATATACTCAACAAGTTTATCTGAAAATATATCTTTCACATGAAAATCTTAATATCAACAATTGTTAGAAATAGAATTAATACATTATCAATATGGAAAAAACAAATAATTGAATTAAGTACTTTGATGCCAGAACACGAATTTCATATCAGTGTATATGAAAATGATTCGATTGATGGCTCAAAACAATGGCTAAAAGACTGTGTTTTTCCAGAGAAATTAATCAAAACGTACATATTTAATGAAGAAACATTAAATACAATACAATATGGTAGTATTAAAAATAACGAAAGAGTTCATCTACTAGCTAAAGCAAGAAATAAAAGCATTTTTCAATCCGAAGCATATCTGGATTGTGAAAAAATTATCTGTATAGAACCGGATATATTTTACAGTCCTCAAGAAATGATCAAATTGATAAACTCACCATACGATATTGTCTCACCGTGTAGTATCAATGATTTGAATAATTCTGAATATCATATGTATGACAGATGGGGTACTAGAAATATACCAGAAAAGGATGGTTGGACTGATGATGTTGTACTAAAAGGCATTATTCCGGTATGGACTACCTTTAATTGTTTTTGTGTATACAAATCAGAACCAATAAGACAAGGCGCTATTTTTGACGGATTTAATACAAGACTAAATATAGATGATTGTGACACAGCAGTAATATGTGAAAAATTTCGTGAATTAGGTTACACAGATATAGTACTTAATGCAGATATCAAGGTTTATCATCCAGTATAGGAAAAATAATGTATAAGTGGCCTCTAAATATCAATAATTTTACAGACCAGAATAGATCGGCTATATCAGAATTTATCTTACATCCTGATAATAAGTGGACTCAAGATAAGCAAGTTAAATTATTCGAAGAAAAATTCGCATCTTATGTAGGATCTAAATACGCCGTGTTTGTATCTAGTGGTTCTACGGCAAACACCATATTAGCTCAATATGTTAAAGACACATCGGATGGTCTAAAGAATAAAATTATTCTACCATCAACCACTTGGCAGACCTCTTGTTCTCCTTGGATCAGAGAAGGATTTAAGCCCATCTTTATAGATATTTCTGCGTCTGACTTCTGTATGGATTTAGACGAATTAGAACAAACCCTAGAAATTTTGAGCGATAGTGTTGCTTGTGTATTCCCCACATCACTCATAGGATATTCTCCAAATATATCCAGATTTCAAGAATTAGCAGAAAAATATTCCGTAAAGGTAATGTTTGATAACTGCGAGAATACTCTTGGTTCATATGACGGGAAAAACTTATCTTCCTTTTTTACTAGCACAACATCTACATATTTCGGCCACCAGATTCAATCTGTCGAGGGAGGATTTGTTTTTACAAACTCTCAAGACGAATATGAATATTTCTTAATGTTACGCAATCATGGTATGACTAGAGGACTAAAGGTATATGGTCTTGATTCCGAAAAATACGAAAATAACGATGTAGATCCTCTTTTTGATTTTCATTGCTTTGGCAACAACTATAGAAACACAGACATTAATGCTTATATTGGACAATTAGATTTAGATAGAGCGGATAACTATAAACAAAAAAGAAAAGAGCTTTATGAAATATTCAGGTCTAATTTAGATCCGCAAAAATATTATCTACCAAAAAGAAATAGAGATTTAGAAGAAGATGTGCCGTTTTGTTTACCTGTAATCCCATACTCTGAATCAGATAAGCCAAAAGCATTAGGAGTCTGTTCCTCAAAATCTATTGAATATAGGCCAATAATATCTGGTTTTCTTGGATATCAAACTTGCTATAAACGGTATTTCAAGAATTATATAGAAGAGTCCTATCTGAATTCCATATTTTTACACAAGAATGGATTCTATGTTGGGTTACACGCGGGTCTATCGGAAAATCAAATAATAGAATTCACAAAAATGTTAAATTCTATCTGAAATCAACCAATAAAATGGCCGATTAATAGCAAAAAAGATATTCTTGGCAAAATACGGCTAACGATATTGTTGGGTGTATTAACAACCTATAGGAGATTTTATATGCCAATACCAAACCCAAATCAAAACGAAGATAAACAAAAATTTGTAGAACGCTGTATGAGCAGCGAGGTAATGAAAAAAGACTATCCCGACAGTAAGCAAAGAGTAGCTGTCTGTTATAGTCAAACCAAGAGAAAAGAAAATGCATCTCTATTGGACGAGGTATTAGATAGTTATTTGGCCGCTAATTGCTGTTGGGATGATATGTGGGACGAATTTACTTGGGATATCGATGTTACTAATGTTATCGATGAAGATGGTAAAATAGTTGCCGAAGAATCTTCAAAGAGAAGAGTAACTCTCAATAAACCATTCCGTACTCCCGATGGGCCTAAAAAATTTAGTGTGTATGTAAAAAACGATAAAGGAAATGTGGTCAAAGTTAACTTTGGCGACCCAAATATGGAGATTAAAAGAGATATTCCTGCAAGAAGAAAAAGCTTCAGAGCTAGAATGAGATGCGATGATCCCGGCCCCAAGTGGAAGAGCCGATATTGGGCGTGTAAAAGTTGGTGATATTTATGAGAAAATGCAGAAAATGTAAATTAAATGAAGTTCCTGAAAATTCTAAAAAGTTTTGCAATCAATGTAAGCTAAAATCAAAAACTTGTGAGTGCGGAACTACTTTTAGATCAAATAAGCATAGTTTCTGCAAACTTTGTAGAATGAGTAATGGCAATACCGGAGAATGTCAGTCGTGTAATGAAATTAGGCATATTTATTTTAGTTCAGGAATATGTACGACTTGCTATAAATTTACAATTAAATACAAACTTACTGTTGAACAACTTAAAAAATTAAGATCAATAAATCACTGCGGTATTTGTGGTATTAAAATTTATCATCATATCAAAAATAAACAAAACGCTGCAATAATTGATCACGACCATAGCACTGGTAGGGTTAGAGGAGTTTTATGTGTACAATGTAATGTAATTGAGGGTATGATACGAGACGAAAGACATCTAGAACAATTTTATACTAACTATAATAAATGGATTTCTAATCATGACTAAAAGAATAGAGGAATTAATACAGGAAACTTTAGAAATAAAAGAAAAACAAGAAATTGTTTCAACAGAAGAATCTAAAGCTCAAAAAATAGATAATTATTCTAGTCAAGAAGTAATTAATCTTCTTAAAAAGTCTCTCAACATACACTGGCAACAAACTATAGCATTATCCGCTCAAGCTATTCATCTTGATCGTTGGGGATATAAGAAGCTAGCGTCTGTTATTAAGGAAGACGCTATGCAAGAACACCAACACGCAATGGTTAATATATCAAGACTAGAATTTTTTGATGAAGACTATCAACCCATGACAGTATCTGCTCCAACATGGACTCGCGGAGATGTAGCCGCTCTAATTCAATACAATCTAAACTCTGTAAGAGAGGCTTCTGCCGCCGAAAGAGCAACGATTGTGGCAGCAAGAGCCGTTGGAGACGAAATGACAGCTCATATTATGATTCCTCTTTTACAAGGAAGCGAAGAAGGAATAGAGTTGTATGAGGGATATTTGAGGCTCATCGAACAAATGGGTCTAGATAACTTCTTATCATTACAGGTATAATATGAATCGCGCTAATGAATTGCTTAAAATAATAGCAGAAGGATTAGAATGTCCACCAGCAACACAACACATTACTATTAATCTGAATAATAGAAAAATCTGTGTGGATAAAGCTAATTATGGTCCCGCTAATCCAGAAATAGACAATCCAGAATTCTGGCAACAAAAAGCTGATCTGTTCAAAACATCCGTAGAGGAAGCCCAGTCTATGAGATGTAAAAATTGTGCAGCATTTATTATCAAGTCCAAGATGAGAAAATGCATAGAAAAAGGCATATGCGAAGAAGACATGAATGAGGCCGGAAAGATTGTTGATTTGGCTAATCTTGGGTATTGCGAATTATTCGACTTTAAGTGTGCGGGCGACAGAACTTGTGACGCATGGATAACTGGTGGTCCACTAACAGACGAGGTAAACTAAAATGGATCGAACAAAAGACATACTCAATGGCGTATCTGCGTATCTCTCCACAGCAGCAGAAAACAAAAAGATTAAAGCAGAAGAAGAAACACCAGAAATGGAACTGATGGAATACAAGCAAGAACTAGCAGAAATGAATCTTGCTTCTTTAAGAGCCATCTATAATAATGTCAAAAATATCATGGAAAATGCCGAAAATCCCCGCGTTCGTGACAACTTGACAGAATCGTGGCTACAGGGTAAAATCAGTGTAGCTGAAGATTATTTAAGCACGATCCACGATTTTCTCATGTACACACAGGAATCTGACGATACACTAGAGGCAGGAGAAAAACCCGGATTGTGGGAAAATATCAGAAAGAAGAAACAAAGAGAAGGAAAGAGCTACAAGCCTGCTAAACCCGGAGATAAAGATCGTCCAGATTCTAAACAATGGGATAAGCTAACTAGCAAAAAGAAACCCAAAATTGGAGATGTGGATAAGAATTTCATCAATACTATGGAAAACGAGGGCGATGACGGCAGAGATGTTCAGGTGAACACATAGGACAACGATTCGTAATATTGACGTAGCTCAACTGGTAGAGCGCTCGTCTCCAAAACGAGAGGTTGAGGGTTCAAGTCCCTCCGTCTTTGCTTGTGTGGAATTGGGTTTATTACTTTAGGAGTTATTATGGAAGTTGAATTTGATACATTGAATAATTATTATACTATTGCTAAGAAAACAATCTCTTCTTTTGGGTGGAAATATTATCCCTCATTAGTCAAAGAGATGTTAAACAATGCTGACACGGTATCTATGGTCGCGGAAGCTATCATGGTCGCAGATTGGAAGTGGGACTCGGAAAAAGTAGGAGCAGTATCTGGTCAAAGTAAGAGTAAGTATTCCTATAGAAACCAGAGAGCAATATGGGCTATTCAAAAATATGTAACAGATAAGTATAAGAATAGCAAAAAATACGAAAAAAATATTGAGTTCGTTGTTAAGAACCACAATATCAAAGTAGAGACTGATCCGGCTGAAATTTTTGAACAGAAAGACACTCAAGAAAATCTTTCCAGCGATATTAGAAATCTTATTGAGATATGTGACATTAGCGATAAGCAAAGACAACAGCTAATCATGTACTACTACGAAGATAAAACTCTAAAGCAAATTGGCGAAGAATTCCAGTTAACCAAAGAAGCTGTAAGACTCAACATTAAGAAAGCCATATCTAAGCTAAGAGAAATGATGGGAGTCACAATTGAAAGTTGAGATCTTTTTATTCTTGTATACCTACGATAATGCTCAAATCTCAGTACTCTCATCTAAAAAAGATGTTCTAGAATTACCCTGTATTGATCTAATGGCGATCACTAATAACGAATTAGGCTCAATAGAAGACGTTATGAAAGACTACACTGATAAACTGAAGTTTAATTTTAGTCTCAAGTTTAAGCATATCGATACAGCATACAGAGTTCTTGACGATGGTAGGTCGTTGAGCCTATATTATTGTGCGTATGTTCCAAGAGACAGGTTGCTAAAACTAGACTCCGAAAAATACATCCTAGAAGATGTATCACATTATAGTCATAATAGTATGATTAGAAAGTTCCTATGCATTATATGACAGAGTGGGTAAAGAGTCTTTTTAAAAAAGACCAATCAGTTCCACAGCAAACATCGTCGAACGATTTGTTTTTTATTCATGTGGTATATGATAAGAAAAATAAACTAGCTAATCTATATATCGACTACAATCAAATACTAGATAAATACAAGTCACCAACACTCTCCACAGAAAACACTATGGGTTTGTTGAGCGATTCAGAACAACTAGCAAATTGCTTGTATTCGCTATGTAATCTTAGAGACTTTTTGCCCTCTTTGATCTTAGAGAATCTTAACGACCACAAAAACGATTCTGAATTACATAATCTATTTATATCGTCAACACTGTCTTATATAGATCAAGTAATCAGTAATAAAAAGAAACCCAGAAGTAAAAAAGCACTAATCAGACCATCTCAGGTATTTAAAAATGGACAATGAAATCTTGTGGGAAAAGTGGAGAGATCCGTTTCTTGGTTATGACGAAAATGACGTAGATCCAGATCATAGAAGTGATCAGGCTATTATAAACGCCATAAACCAATTTCCCGATCATGAATACGACGAAGAACAACCTCCAAGTCCTATTCAACAAAGTTCTAGCAATGTTAGAGTTATAGCTACTCCTATGGGAATTATTCCATATAATGAGTTTACTGCTTCTGGAAAGATTTTTAATTTCTGGACAGGTCATACCAATTTTAAGATTACAGAAGATGTATTTGAAATAATGGAAGACACACTAGGAGTAGAGGTTCTAGATATTTTCACCCCATATAGATTTCGTATAGCAGTAGGTAAAGCTTTTGACGAAACATCTGTTAAACAAAATCTAAGAGATAAGATATCTGAATATCTGAAAAAATGAGTTCATTAGAAAATATCCACCAATATGGTATAGATGAAAAAAATAGAGAGATATATCTACACTCTTATATAGATTCTCCGATATCAGAAGAAAGCGGCGAAGGTGGAGTAGACTTTAGGTCCGCAGTAATTCTACAAAAGAATATCAGATACCTAGACACCTTATCTCTAGAACCAATACTAGTACACATGCACCTACCCGGAGGACACTGGGAAGATTGTATGAGTATGTTTGATTGTATAAGATCAAGTAAGTCTAGAGTAATACTATTAGCATATGGTCGAGCAGAATCGTCTAGCGGGGTGATTTTGCAATCGGCCAAATTAAGAATTCTCATGCCTAATAGTTACGTTATGATTCATGTTGGTTCTTTTGGTTTAAGCGAGAGCGACCATTCTAGAACAGCTATTAGTCATACTCAATGGAATGAAAAAGAGTCTGCAAAAATGATAGATATTTTTACTGATCGCTGTATGGAAAGCGAGTTAGTTAAAACCAAAAAGTGGAAAAGAATGATTACTAAAAAACACATTATTTCCCAATTGAACAATAAAGGAGATTGGATTCTTCCAGCAGACGAGGCGGTGTATTATGGTTTTGCAGATGGAATACTTGGTAGTAAAAAATTCCCAAATATAGACTATCTGAAAACTCATATAAAGAAGCACCAATGAATATAGAATATGCAAACTACGATATAGCCTCCAATGAGAATGAATTTAAAGAAAATATTACGGAAGTCCTAAAGTACAATCCTCAAGTTATCTCTGTACTACCTTCTTTTCTTAAATTGGCAAAATCTTGCATAAAAGAACATACTAAGTTAGCGTGTGTTATAGACTATCCGTTCGGAGTAATGGATTCTGAACAAAGAAATCAGCAAATACTGTCTATAATAAAAGGCGGCGCTAAAGTTATCGAAATAGTAATACCATCTTATTATTTATGCAATAGAAAGTATGAGAAACTCAAGAACGATATTCAGATTCAATATCAAAGTTGTTCGGCATCTGGAGTAGAATTACGATACATACTAGAGTACAGAACATTCTCATTAGATACCCTATGCAGAGCTTCTCAGATACTTTTTAACAATTTTGTAACAACTATAATTCCATCAACCGGCCAATTGCTAGACGATATAAACGACAACCTTATAGCTTCTGCATTAATACAAAAAAAGGTTCCAAAGATCAAAGTTATTAATAACGGAAATTTGTGGACAGACAAGCAAGCAGAACTTATTATATCTCAAGATCCTTATGCTTTCAGATGCTATTCATTAAATAGCTTATCCAAACTAAATAGACTAATGCGAGTATAGCTCAATTGGCAGAGCGCTAGCCTTCCAAGCTGGATGTTGAGGGTTCGACTCCCTTTGCTCGCTTTGTTTTTCCTAATATAAGCTGATTGAAAGCATACACCAAAAATAAAAAACTTCAATCTGTCTACTTTAGGGGTATTATGAAATACGGAACAAATCCCTAATATGGAGTTTAAAATATGGCTATTGCAACTTCTGCTGGTGTTAACTATACAATTCCACCCAATAGAACTGGTAGTGGTTCCAGAAATAACGGTGGTGCCGCAACCAGACTAACTGGCACATCTTTACTCGACGGAGTTGGCGTTTCTCGTTTTCCAACAACTGTTTTCGGATCAACAGTAGCGGATAATGCTTATACAGACAAGGCGTTTGCTGGTGGAACATTCCAGTACAACAACCTAAGACCAATTGCTCCAAGATTGACCACAATTCTTGGTGGTGTTAGTAATACTATTCTTCGTAGTGGAGCAAGTGTTCCTTCTCTCACAAGAAGTATTGCAAAGCAAGAAAAGCAAAGAACTCAGCTTGTTACAACAGCTATTCGTGCTGGTGCATGGAATATTTACAGTGGTGTTTATAGTCCAGCAGTTAGTGGTCAGCTAGATAAGAGTTTTGGTGACAGTCTTTACAACGATAAAGCTGCTGCTCCAACACGCTCTGCTCCCGGTCGCCTAATTTTCAAGGGTGGCGCATTAAATCCAGTTACCACAGGATATGCTGCTAAAACTGGTGGTTGATTTTAGCTCATATAATTAAATTCAAATAAGTAGGCCAATGATGTCAAAAGTCGTTGGCCTATTTTTATAATGGAGAAAAACCATGGACGAAATATGGAAACACATAGCAACAACGTGTATAGGTATTATAGTAAGTGGTTTCAGCTTCTGGTTTGTAATCGCTAAAAACATGGTTACAAAAGAAGAAGTTAAGCATATGATAGAGACTCAATCTCCATACATAACCGATAAACAGTTTATTATGGAAAAACTAGCCACACACAAAGAAACACAAAAACAATTTGCCGACGCTTTACAACGTAACACAGAAGTAATGGTAGAACTCAAAACCCAAATAGCTGTTTTGGGTGAAACTCTCAAAGCCTTAGAAAAAAGAATAGAAGAATAAATAAGGGGTAATAATTATGCCAAGACCATTTTCAGATGTTGCTTTAGCAAAACCTTCTAATCCAATTAAAAATGGATCAATTGTAGCCAACGCCACTCTTGGTGGATTTTTTGAGGCCGAACAAATAGGCGCTCAAAATTCCGTATCTGGTACTAGTGGTGTTTATGGCTACCATAATAATATCTATAGTATTCCAAATAGCGGAACATTAGCAACAGAATATGGTAATAGATTCTATAATGGTATTTTTGTTAGATCAATCCCAAGCGGCGTTGTGGCTGGAACAGGCTTCTAATAGGTGAAATATGGTCAAGCCAGGATATAAAACAAGTGAATTCTGGTTTACTCTAGTTACTTTTCTTTTCAGTGGCCTATACCTATTAGGTGTAATAGGAGATATACAACAAAAAGATGAGATTATATCAAATGTTACTCATGCTGTTGAATCTTGTATATTAATAGGTGGCCAATTAGTAGTGCTTTACAAGTATGTTAAGGGACGCTCAGAAATAAAACAGGTTTGGTGGTCAACAGCTTCCGAAGAAGAAAGAAAGATAGTGAGTAAACAAAACGTAAAGAGAAAGACCAATGCTAAAAGAACTAGTTCAACAAGAAGTAAAAAAATTAGTAAACAGAACAAAAACACAGATATCTGATATCAAAAGAATAGCTCTGAGACAAGCTTGGAAAATACTCGATGATAACATCACTGATGTTGTTCTTTTCTTGCAGGATTTTGCAACAGATTTATCTAAGCCAGAAAAAAAAGCTCAGGCCATGTTAATCATGTCAGAATTTTACGACAACGTATTCACGGTTGTAGAATTTCCTTTTGTTCCCAAAATACTACAACCACTAACCCAGAAATTTGTTAAGCGAATCTTATTAGATTTCTTTGTCAGTAGTGCTATTGATTCTACAGTTACAACACTAAAAAGAACTGGGGTCATTAAAGATAGTCCAACAGCCTCATCGGATGCAGAGTTTATAGAATCAGAAGATGTATCTCCCAAGGTTTCAGAAAAATAAAGGAAGTAATATGAACGAAGTATTTACAGAAAGTTTTGAGCAGTTTAGCAGTAGGGCCACACCGTTCGATCTAATGCTATACGCTGGTGCGGCACTAATCCTCTATGTTCTTTTCAAAGATCAAATGAGTCCTGTTCAAAAAATCGTTTTGTCTGTTGTGGAAAAAGTAAAGAGCTTTTTTAAGACAAACTTTACACTACCAGATCATAGTGATGGATACAGGGTTTTTGTTGATCCTGCGCCCGTGATTCTTGATTCTAAGCCACAACCAGTAGTAAAAGAAAACGTAGACACTTTATTTTTCGACTTGATAGAATCTTGGAAGCGAACAAGAGATCTAGCTGTTAAAAATAATTGTTTGGAAGCTGTTAAAGTTGCCGATCAAATGTTCCCATTCCTAAGTCCAAATAGCTGCAAGAAAGAGGAAAAGAGTCATGAATAAAAATCTAAAAACAATATTGCTTTGCGTTGCTGGACTAATGATAGTATTGGGTTTAACTAAACCAGACCTATCTAATTTTGTAAAACCATCAAAACCGGAAGTTGTTGATGTTTTGGAACTACCAGAACCAACAGATGCGACTCTAAAAGCTAAAGCTGTCGTTTTCAAAAATAAGTTGGTCGAAGTTAAAGATCATCAAGGAGATAGTAGAAAACTTAGAGATCTTTATACAGATATTATGAGGCTCATAGAACTGGATGACGAAGATCAGGTTATCACAAACACAGAAGAAATTCGTCAAGCCAATAGTTTAGCGGGATCGATGTTAAGACTAGACATTAAAGGTAAATATGAGAATCTACCGAGCGCTAGCTGGGATGTGATAGTAGCTGCAATAGGAGATGATCAAATTCCACTTAATAAAGAGCTAAGAGCAAAAGCTGTTGAAGGATTTGGGGCTTTAGCTTGGGCCTGCAACGAAGCATCTAAAACAAAGTGAGGTAAAAATGCCAAGACTATCTCCAGAAGAATTGTACAAGAAATATAAAGAGGGTTACTCCGGTTGTATCTTTGAACAACATCATTTTGACTACATGATGAGAACTCTTAAGCATCCTTTATTTGGGGATGCTAGTGGCAAAATTGTGGGAAGTGGCAAAGGAAAACTTTCTCTACCATACAAGAGTGTTTTAAAGTTCGATAAAAAAGCTTATGAAGAAAGACAAACAACCGGCGATTGTGTAAGTCATGGAACTCGCAATGCTTGTGATGTTAGTAGAGCAGTAGAAATAGACATTAAAGGAGAGAGAGAAGCATGGATAGCTAGGGGTGCCACAGAGGCTATCTATGGCTATAGAGGACACGGCGGAGAGGGTATGAGTTGCTCTAGAGCCGCCGAATTTGTAACCAAGGCGGGAGGTATTTTATTAAGGAAGAACTACCCCAAGGTCATCGATTTAAGTAAATATAACAGCACAATAGGAACAAACTGGGGAGTACGAGGAGTACCAGACGGAGTTCTTGATCTAGCTAATGATCATCAAATTAAAACAGTCTCATTAATAAAAACAGTAGAAGAAGCCAGAGACGCTTTAGCTAATGGATATGGTTTAGCAGTATGTTCTAATTATGGTTTTTCTAATACCAGAGATAAAAAAGGCTACGCTAGAAAGTCGGGAAGTTGGGCGCATTGTATGGCATGGATCGCTTGTGATGACACAAATGGCGACACATCGTTCTTAGTGCAAAACAGTTGGGGTAAATGGAATGATGGAGGTCATCCCGAATGGGGTCCAATTCCAGATGGATCATTTTTAATACATTCTCAAGATGCGGCAGGGATGCTTAGTCAAAACGGCTCTTATGCGTTTAGTAATTTTGACGGCTTTCCACTTCAAAAACTTTCTAGTTATGGGTTTGAGGATTATTTATGAAACTAATAGATAGAATAGCTATAAGTAGAGCAATACAAGCTCTCCTGAGTTTGATAATTAGTATTGTAGAAGCATTTTCTGGTAAAAAAATAGATAAGCCAGAACCCCCACCCATTGTTCCCACACCTAAACCATTAAAAAAGGTGATTGATAAAATTGTTCCTTGGAGGAAAAAATGAATAAGATAATATTCTCATTAATAGCCATATCTCTACTAAGTAGCACCGGATCATACTACGGTTCTACTACCGCACCAGTTACATTAGTTGGAGGTATTATCAAAGCAAAACACGTTGAACAAAACGTGAAAAAATATAAGCGTAAAGATTGTCCTGTATGCAAAGGTAAGGGTTGGTACATGAGCGGCGACGGTATTAGTAAAGTAAATTGTGGATATTGCGAACCAGAACAAACAACAACTCCAGTTCAATCACCAAGTATTCAAAAGGGCGGAAGCTATGGGGGCAAATAAGCAAATACTAGAAAATATTGCAAAGAACATAATCAATAAAGCTCATATAGAAAATCCCGAATGTGGTAGTGTGTTACTAGTATTAACAGTGATAGGAGTAGTCCTAAACTTAATTAGAGTAATTCAAGAGTGTAATAAAAAAGAAGAGTCTGGTCTTAGTTCCAAACAAGACGTATACTCACTATACCAAAAAGAAATAAAAGACCTGAGTATTCGCAAAGGATGGTTTACTAAAATGAGAATTAAGAAATTACTCAGAAAAGAATTAACGCCTAATGATTATAATAAGTATTCTTTGTCTTTAACGTCTGCAATTATGGATGCTGGCGAGAATATCAGCACGGAAGATACTCAAACACTAATAGAGGCTATAAATGGTTAATATTTTAATCTGGTGCGTTTATGGTTTGTTTGTGGGTAGTGTCGCAAAAAGCATCGTTCCGGGCGAAGAAAACTTCGGCTTCTGGAAAACTATAGCGTTGGGAGTTGCCGGGTCGTATGCGGGTGGTATAATAAACTATCTGCTCGGTATGACTCCACTTACGCCAACGGGCGTTGTAATGGGTGTTGTAGGGGCAATCATAGCATTGGTATTATACAACAAACTCAATAAGTAATGGATTATGCGGCCCTCTTGGACTGATTATTTTCTTGGACTAGCGAAAGCTATTTCCAAACGTAGTCACGATATACATACCCAGCACGGATGCGTAATCACAGACAGACAAAATAGGATTCTGGGCGTAGGATATAATGGATTTCCAAAAGGTCTTGA
>Ga0078894_10000633_pt1 | contig 24981 bp, 23 predicted proteins | sample LauGreSu1BDMLBSD_2_FD_67506 | JGI IMG/M metagenome (GOLD analysis project Ga0078894, IMG submission 67506) | Freshwater lake microbial communities from Lake Michigan, USA - Su13.BD.MLB.SD (version 4) (version 4) | ecosystem: Environmental > Aquatic > Freshwater > Lake | place: Lake Michigan... | reverse complement strand
GGTTCTTCCTTAGGTTCTTCCTTAGGTTCTTCCTTAGGTTCTTCCTTAGGTTCTTCCTTAGGTTCTTCCTTAGGTTCTTCCTTAGGTTCTTCCTTAGGTTCTTCCTTAGGCAATTCCTTTGGCAATTCCTTTGGCAATTCCTTTGGAAAAAAATAACTAAATAATGCCGAAAACATGGGGTATTATTTAACATATTCAGAAATTTATAAATGAATTATGCCGCAAAAGAATTATCTGTTTGAGACCATGATTTCACAAATAATCGTAAAAGACCAATTGCCGCCATTCAAATTTACAACTTCTCCCTTGTCATTCATCAGTTTCACTGAAAATTTCTGTATTCTAACAGGACCAAAATATTTCCTGTCTTGATTTTGCAAAGTTCCGCCAAATTCCATATAGGTGCTTCCAAATGCTAAACCCGACAATTTCAATGGAATCAGTGCAAATACATCACGCATGACAGGACCCACAGAATAACTTTTATCTTTTGTGCGTCGCGCTTCCATCACTTGATTCATTGCATACAACTGTCTCGATGTCAAATTCATATTTTCTCTATTGGATGCAGAAATCGCAACTTTTTTGCCGGAAACAGGGTCACATTGAAACGTCACACGTGATGCATAAGTAGGCAATGATACATCTTTTTCAAGCGATGTTATTGTAACTAAACCATCGTTCACATGATTCTGTATGTAATCATCCAAAACAATCAAGAAATAATTATACAAATTAGTGTTAAGAATGGAATCCCCAATAGGACATATTTTGCCAGTTGACGCCTGATATGAATATAAATATGGGTCGGATGCTCCCGAGTCAGTAGTAAATAGATTGTTTCTGTAATTGTTGTCATACAAATTATTTGCATTTACATATGTAAAATCCTCAAGAATATACTCGGTAAATGTGTGAAATCCCATCAACCATCCCAAAGTGGATTCCCATGTGATTGTTCTCACACTTCGTCCACCACTAGTTCCAACACTACAATAACTAAAACTAATAGCATCATAAAAAACCAATTTGAAATCCTTTGGAAAATAGGTTTTATTTAATTGAAAGCGCAATTTGGAATACTGTTTTTGACCAATACTTGCCAATGATATTACCGAGTTTTTTATCAATGCATTCAAACTCATTTGGTAATTTATTTCAACAATCAATTCATCTCTTGTGTAATTTGATCCTTTTTCAGAACTTGTTGGAATTGTGATTGTAATATCATTCAATCCATCTACATCATACACGCCATCATAATATGGAATAAACTGAATTTGATTATAATTTTCTCTCACTTCAATGGTATTTTGGTAAACCTCGGCACTTCCTTGGATGAATGCATAACTGCCCTCCGAATTTCCATAATTTACTAATTCATATGATGGATTAAAATACAGTTTATTCCAAGGGTTTGACAATCCATTTGAATCGGTTTTAAATGTTACTCGGTAATCACTCTCTCTTAAATTTTTTATAATAATAAAATTTAAACTGACATCTATTTTTGAATTATCATTTGTATTTGTTTTTTGCAACAATTGCACATTTGATAATATATTTTCACCAGTTTCGGGATCTACAATTGCATCAAATACATTGTTCAAATGTGCCGAAAGTTGAGCAAAAGAACCGTTAAATTGACTGCCATTGGGATTTAACATGATTGTTAGTATTTCTTGGTTTTGGTTTCCAAATCCATTGCCATAAGGTCCACCCGTTGTTTTTGGATAAAGAACAATTTTGTCAGAAATTGGTATTGTGTAATTCGACACAAATCCAAATGTGTTGCCTATTGTGTAATTGTCATTTGTCAAGGTGTCAACAGTATTTGGAAAATAAAATGGTTCCTTGCTGAAAAAACAATTGCCCAAATCTATTATATATGTGGACTGATTAAACTGTTTTGAAATGTCTATTTGAAAAGATGGCACTGCAGTTATTACAGAAAAAAATGTGTTTCTCACATTTTCAACAGAATTAATATTAAATGCTCCATTGGGATTTGTTTGTGTGATGGTCGCATCATTCATTGTTATCAAAGCATTGTTTATTTTGTCTGTGTACACGTCCAACAAATAACCGTTTGAATCGGATTCATCTATTTTTGCTGAAAACGTGTTTTCAGGGACATTAAACAACAATTTTGTGCAACTGAATTCTACAAAATCATTCCCCCCAACCACGTAATTTGTAAACAGCGTTTCCGTTTCGGAGACAATTTCACTAATTTCATTGTAACTAGTGTCAAACCGAAAACATGATTGGGGTCCTGTCCATATGAAATTGTTGCCATAAAATCCGTTTCCAGCATCCTCTATTTCTTGTGGAAATTTAATCACAATCTTTGTATCTGGCAAATTAATTGTTTTCTTGCGATTCAATTTCACGTTCAATTCATAATGATTGTATCCATGCCATTCATATTTTGTGTCTACTACGGACACCAAACTTATGTCTGAATATTCATGGTCAAAATAATCATTTGCCGCAATCTGTGTTTTCAAATTTGAATACAGTTGATTTCTACTGTATTTTGTGCCATTTGTAAATCCGTTCAAATGCACATCAACCTGTTTCAGCAAGGTGCTTGTGCCCGGGACATATTTATTGGGACCAACATATTGAATCACACTGAATTTGTCATTTATGCCTGTCAAAAATTTATAGTTTGCCACTGTCGACTCGGCAGCAAAAGTGTTTCCATCAAATGATTTAAAATCTCCATACACGGTGTATGGATAATAAGTCTCAAAATTGAATCCCAAGAAACTGGGCAATGAATCATTTTTTGCTGCACCCGACACATTGGGCGAAGTCCAATTAGGAAAATACAATGTGTAATCCATTTCTGTGAATGTTTTTTTGAAATCCACTGCAATTCTTACTTTTGCGTTTGTGCTATTATAAAATGCTTGCGTGTTTCCAAAACTTACATCAGTCACATAATTTGCATTGTTTGACAAATTGTGCAAAGAAGTGTTGATTGCACTCATCAATTCTGCTTGTGTGTAATTGCCCGAGTCAATTGATATTTGCACATCATGATTGCCATTGTTTATTCCTGGACTGTGTCCTTTTATATAAAAAAAATTACTGCCAAATCCGTCATTGACCATGTACCAAGTGTAAGGTATCTGTATTGAATACAATTTTACTGATATCACATTTTCAATGCTGCTTGACAAGTTCATTGTGAAATTGGTGGCACTTGTTACACTTGCATCATCTCTAAATTGACTATCAATTGAAATCATCTTGAACATGGTTTCGCGTTTGATTGGATTCAAATTGTCTTTCACATAATCAAGGTTGTGAGTCGTGATTGATGTCTCCATGTTTCCCTGCATCATGTCAACATTTCCTCTGATTTCATTTCCACTACTGTTTTGCAGCGTCATCTGTTGTGCGCCGGTTGTTACAAGTTGTTGTTGAGCAGTGTTCAAATTTTCTGATTGTGAAACAGTGTTGATTTTGCCTGTGTTTTTATTAATTATTGAAGCATCGTTCACTGCAAATCCTTCATTTTTTTCCTCGTCAGATTCATCCGAATCCACATCAAAAAACCGTTTGTACATGTCATTAAAAAAACGATAGAGACGCGCCGATTTGGGATTCTCTCGTCGGTCTTTTTCATACAAATTCACATTTTTTAATATGCTGGATTCTAATTCTCTATCGGTCGGGTTATTTATATCCAATATGTCAAACAATTCACGTTCTGTGTATTTTTCCACATTGTATATTTCTGATTCATCCATTATAAACTATATCAGGAAACTTGTCTATTCTCTATTTACAAATAAACCAATATTTTTATTATACCGATTTTTAAACATGGTGTATGCAAATTCTTGCAAATCTATTAATTTCTTGCATTTCTCTATCACATCCAGTGGAAACATGGTTATCCCATGACCTCGTTTTTGATGGTTGCACCCCTTGAAACAGATGATATCAAAGGCAGCAAATACCTGTTCTTCTTCCTCGGTCATCTCGTTTCTATCTATGCGTTTTGCACCTATATAAACAAATCGATTCAAATTTCCGTCATCATGTATTTGAAATGTGCGCCTTCCTGCAGAGGACATGAACGGTTCCTGTACTGTGTTTCTTACCATCCCGATTCCCTCTATGCGATTTTCGTCATTGTTCATTTCCAATACCATTAGCACAGAATCGCGAATCACGCAATCCGACACCATCTTGGGACACCCGTACACACATTTGATTCCGCGTTTTGCATTGCTTGCAACTTCCGCGAAGTCCCGCATCTCTCGATATGTATCATTGTTATACCGGATTGTCATCAAATACTGCCGCCGCGGAATCTTTTTCATATGTTCCACTAAACGATATCGTTTGTTTTTTAACATGCGATGTTCCAAATCATTAACCATTTTTGAAATTTATATGTTTCCTCTATCGATAATGATAAAAGGATCAATTTTCATTGATCATTATCAAATGAAAATATATATAAATGGCATCCCACATTTCTTTGACTATTGACGAAGACAATAGATTTGAAGACCGACTAAACACGGAACTTGACAATCTTTTGTTATCCAAACAATACAAAAGTGACAGTCCTCTAACCATGTCGGCAGCAAACAGTGACGAAGATGACTCCTCTCTTCAGAGTGACGAAGATTCCAAAAGTACTCACATTCGCAAACCATTTAAGAAATTGACCTTCAAAGAGGTCGAAGAAAGTGTGAACCGATATTACAACACAGACAAATCAGTGGGCGAATTAGACACTCTTATTGCCCACATCAAGTGCCAAAAAATCCTCTACATTGAGGCAAAGAATTTTACCCAAAAACAACTCAATATGCTCATTATTCCGTCTGTCTTTATTGCCACATTGATCACTGTCATCACGCCTTTCATCAGCACCGTACCCAAGGGCAGTTATATTATCACCGCAATGAATGCCATCACAACTCTATTGCTTTCGCTCATGAATCATCTCAAATTGGAAACAAATGCGAAAAACTACGAACAAATTGCCATTCGCTACGACAAAATCCAGTCATCCCTCGAACTGTTTTCCACCAAAATCATTTTCGCACACAATGGCACTGATTATAAAGCAGTCCTGTATGAAAAGTTGAATTATGTCGAAGACAAATTGCAAGAAATTAAAGAGCAAAACAGCATGTTGTTGCCCGAAGAAGTGAAACGCATGTTTCCCATAATTAGCAATATCAATATATTCTCAACCATCAATTCGATAGAGATGCACCGAAAAACTAGCGTCGAACTTTTGCGCACTATGAAAAATGAAATCCGGTTCATATATGCAAAATGGGACCACGAAGATGCAACATCAAAGAAAATTAATGCAGGCACACGTCAAAAAGAGGATTTACGATTGAAATTCCTGTGTGACAAGAAAGAATTACTCAAAAAAGAATTGACGCAACATTTTAATGCATTTTCATACATCAATGACATCTTTGAAAGTGAATTGGAGAAAAAACCGCATTTAGATAAAAAATGGTTCTGGCAATCTGCACCACCATCACCTGCCGTGAATTCCAAACTCATGAAATTTGTATAAATCTGCTGTTCACTTTTACGACTCAATCCATTTATTTACTACCCAATACCATGGATTTGAATGAACCAATTTGATGTCTTTTCCTGCTTCCAAGCGTGCCATTATTTTTTGCGATGTTGGTGTTTCAACCCATGTCCGGAATTTTATTAAGATTCGTTTTCCCGTGTCATCATTGCGCAACGGAATTTCCGTAATGCGATCTATAAACCCGATTCTCAATGCACTGAATGCCATGAATATTTGCTGTTTTTTCACATTTGTTTCTACTCTTGGAATGCATAGTGTCAAATCTGTTTTTTTGTGTTGCATATAATTTATTTGTTTGGTTCAAATTGATTTTGATTTTTCAAAATCAATTTTCTGCTGTCTCTATTAAAATTGTCATCATGATTATTGAGATTTTTGTTATAAAGAAAATTTGCTGTTTAGAGACACAATCATTGTCCCAATTCCTCTATGTTATTTTCCTGCCAATATATATAAGCATCAACAACACAATGTCTGCTAGCGATTATATTTCTTTAAAAAAATCCAGAATGCTCAAGAATTATGCACCCATTTTGTCTACTAACAATCTCAGCACTTCTGCCAATTATGACCATTATATTCGCAAACTGGCGTTAAACACTGTCATCTGCACGAGTTCCAAAGATATTTATGGAGTTGATGAACCTGACTCACTGAATGGCATAAAACTCAATGATTGTGAATACCCCGCAAATTCTTTTGACGGAATTATTAATGTTGTATTATTTGACCCTGACATGCCGTCGATTCCATTGGAAAGCACACCTTCCGTGCCTGCAAAATTACAGGTGTCCTGTTATAGAGGCGAGCAACCATGCACCACTTTTTTCCAGGCAAAACGTGCGCATTATATTTCCAATGTGCACAGACGCCAATGGAATCTCAAAAAACCGTCCATTTTGAAAATCACCGATTCCACCACTTTCCGCATGTAAGCATAAACCCATGTCTAATTCTATTACATTTAAATGATGTTTGAATGATGTTTAAATGATGTTTTAATGATGTTTAAATGATGTTTAAATGATGTTTTAATGATGTTTAAATGATGTTTGAATGATGTTTGAATGGCGTCAGCGAAGCGACGCTAATCAGAGCCGAGGGTATAACTTCCGAAGGAAGTTACACGTGGGGCAACAAAGTTGCCCTACGATTGCGCCCTCGTGGATTGCTGCCCTCGTAAAAACCACATCTATATTATCTCTGTTTTTAACAAAGATAATGGAAGAAGAAGACCTCGATGTTTCTTGGATAAATGATGAAAAACGCATGCTCTCGGTCGACCACAATTATCAGCGCGAACCCTTGGAGACCATTCTATTTCACTTTTGTTATACTAATTCCGACACCATTCACAAAGTGTTGACTGAAAAATACATATTTAGAGACAATAATTCTACCGTGCCTCTATCGGACTTGGAAAAAATCATAGAGGAAAAATCAAAAATGGATGTAACAAAATATGATTTTGCCGAATATGTTACCTTTGTTGTCGACTTGGAACCCGAAAATATCCAGTCCTATGTTTCCGAAGGGATGCAAGTGAATTTCATGTCTGAAAAAAAAACTACGCTTGCCGACATTGTGTGTCCGCAATCCATTTTCATTTTTCACTCGCTGAACGCCATTATTGTGGTATTCAAGGAGCGCGTGGTGCCCTCTATCACTGTCCCCAAATCCATCATGAAAAAGAACTCTAACATTACCAAAAAAATGGTTAGATTTCATAATTCCAAAACAAAACGAACTATTTGAAAACAAAACAAAATAGAGATTTGGCACATTCATATCAAACACAATTATGTATGACACCTGCATTGAAACACAAATTTATAATTTTCAGCATTTTGAAACTGGGTTCGATAGAGAAACAGGAATTAATAACAAAATCTGCCAAATTATTGAAATATTGAGGGCAACCAATGATCTTGAATATTTGAATCTTTTGACAAATGCTGTTAAATATATTCGCGGCATTCGTGGGTTGCGCGACCTTACATATTCGACGTTGTTTACATTGTGTCCTCATTATCCCAATTTGGTAATTTCATTGTTGAAATCCTTTGTTTTTTATGGTGCAGGAACCTCTGAAAATTCCTTAGAATTTGACGGTTTTTCAGGAACCTCTATCGGCAGTTGGAAAGATGTGCGCAATTACGCCAAATTTTGCAGAAAATACAACAGTAAAATTAGCACTGAACCCATTCTGTCATTGTATAATGAGCAATTAAAAAAGGATTACGAGTTGTTTATGAAACACCAATCCGACAATGACAACATTTGTCCAAGAGAATACTTGTCATTTGCTGCAAAATATGTGCCCAGAGAATCCAAAGACAGAGAAGCGTTTGAAATTCTTGTTGCCAATTGGTTCGACACATCTTGTTTGAATGTTACTGGTTGGCACCGCATGTCATACAGGAAAATTGTGTCAACTTTAAATAGGGCAATTGATACGCTCGAAATTCGGATGTGTGATTGGGATTGGGCAAATATAAATGGTGGTAAAATTCCGCATGTTGCCCTTGAATTGAACCGCGCCAATTTGACTAATAAATCGGCACATTTGTGCGAGTATTATAAGGCAAATGAAATCCCTTATTATTTTATGCAAAATCCGTGGAAAATTATTAAAAATGTGCTTTGTTCCAAAGGCGATAGAGAAATCGTTGACACAATGAATCTGTATTGGCAAGCATACATAAACATGGAATGCGCCAAAGATTATTATATTTCCGTGTTGGACTTGTCTCCGGCAACAATGGTTGACCAGAAAACTATGTGCGTTGCCATTGCGACGGCAATGACATTTGCAGCAAAATCGCATTTTGGCAATTGTGTGTTGACCTATTCACAAAAGGTTGTGTGGGCAGATTTGGCGAATTGTCCTTTGGACATTGCATTGGAACGCATTTTGGGCGTGACAATGAATGTGCAGGGGTGTTCGTGTTGCATGATGAATTTGTTGTTGGGCGCATTCAAGTCTTCAAATATCACAGAGGATGATTTGGAAAAAATGAAAATATTGATGATTTCAAACAAGGCAATGACTGATGAGAAAATGGTAGAAATGAAGACATCGTGGTCTTCTATTGGAAAATTACACGATGGCAATTTTGTGCAAATCATTTTGTGAGAAAACTATTTAGAAAAAAATCTCAAGATATATTGAACCACCCATAATACTCTCTTGCAAAAGACTCAGTGTTTTGGGGAGTGTTCAATTGTCTCATTAGCTCAGTGTGGTAGAGCACCTGTAAAACTCTCGTTGTCGATGGTTCAGGAAGGTCGCGGGTTCGAATCTTGCATGAGATAAGGGGAACTTACGAGGGCGCAATCGCCCTCGGCTCCGATTAGCGTCGCTTCGCTGACGCAATATAAAATGTATTTTAATTAAAGGGGAAAGGTCCAAGGAGTTGACTCGCACCTTCGGTGCAAGCGTCGCGCCGAAGGTGCTTAACCGTGGTTTACATTTAAGGAAGGATCATAAGGAAACCTTGGTTTCCTTAACCGACTTTAGCTCAGTTGGTAGAGCGTTTGACTGTAGAAGTATTGTAGTAATCAAATTGTCGCTGGTTCGATTCCGGCAAGTCGGAAAAAGGAAACCAAGGTTTCCTTTGGATCCTTCCTTTAAGGCAAACCTACGGTTTTCCTTGGACCTTTCCCTTTAAGGCAAACCAATGAAGGAATACAATAAATGAGGGGTAAATTTTATTAAAACATAGGTTTTAATAAAAGGAAGGATCATAAGGAAACCTTGGTTTCCTTAAAAGGAGGGGTCCAATGGGAGAGCACCTTCCTTATTTCTTTATTATGCACTGTTTGACCACCTTTTTCGCCACTTGTTCATTGATTCGGTCAATATCTTGCCCTCCTCCTGAGGTTGCCTTCACCAACAAAATGTATTCAACACCACTCTTTGAATCCATTTCCTGATAATCATGATGTCTCTGCGCCCACAATTTCTTGTTTCGATATGTCTTGTTGCACATTCGATTCACTGCATGTGATGTTTTCGGTAATCCATCCAAGTCTTTCTCCCATTTACCCCCGCTCTTCAAATACACTGTTTGACGTTTCATGTCACTACACTGTATCGGTCGGTCTGTTTGCTCTAATTTGTTTAAATATTTGAGTATAACCTCGGCATTGCCTTCGACATATCCATATTGTCCAACACAAACCACATCTTCATAAGTGGGGTCTACTTTGTCCACAAAATCCTCTATATTTACTGCGTTCTTACAGGTATGATTGAGATAATTGTCGAGATTAAATTTCTCCTTTTTTTCGGAGCGATTCTTATCGATTGTCACACAGGCATTAATGACGCTTTCCATGGTGGTTTTGTTGCTCTCTATCATCTTGTTTTGGAATTGGGTGTTTGATTCCGTAAAAGTTTCGACAAAGGTTTCCATAATATTTTTATTGTTCTCTATCATTTTGGTTTGGAATTGATTGTTTGTTTCCACAATGGTCGTGAGAACATTGGCAATATCATCTTTTGAAGGTTCAGGTTCCTTAATTGCACAATTGCGACGGTGTCTGGCAAGACTTGAATCATGTTTATAAAAATTTCCACATCCATCACATTTGAATTCTGTTAATTCTTTGTGTTTTAATGTTTCCAGGTGCTGTTGGTAATTGTATTTTTTATCTGTTTTAAAATTGCATGCACAACATTCAAAACTATTTGCATCCATTGTATATTATTTTATAATACTATTAATTTTGCTTCTATATCTATTTAAAAATGTCCAATGGACATTTTTGATTGGACATTTTTATGCAGCAGAAATTTGTGAGAAAATAAATGTCTTATCGAGTGGGTTGTGGTGTTGCTGGAATTACCTAGCATGTCCTAGCATAACCTAGCATTTTTTAATTTGCGAGTGGGAGTCGCAAAAGACTTTGTAATTGTCAAAGCAATCCTGGTTTGACAATTTAGTTAATAAAAATGGTGCTGGAAATGCTGGAAATGCTGGAAATTCCTAGCATTGGACATAAATGTCCAATGGACATTTTTAAGTTCTCGGTCCTCCTCCCAAAAATGCACATTTTTGGAGTTCAACGCAGTCGCACCATAAATGGTGCGACATTTACAACCCCCAAAATCCATTGTTTTTCAAATTCCAAAAAAACCCTCAAAAACAAAACATCCTTGATAAAATGCAAAATGGACATTTTTGATTTTTAAAAATGTCCATCCTGAAAATATATTGAGGTCTTTATTTTTGAATCCAAGAGAGGCAAAACAAAATATGCCTATTTTACAACAACTTCTGATAATCAAACAATTCTTTGTTTGTGACTGGTCCCTTATCCATCTGCGCCATCATCTGTGTCATCATGTCCATGTCGCGCATTCTTTTATTAATGATGTTGGTGGCAACCGTGCGCACATTGAGATTTTCTGTATTATTCACCAAATTCTGTGATAAAAGCATATCGCGCGAACTTGCCTCTATCATTTGTTTCAAATAATCTTTCTCAGACACACCCATTTGTGTTTTGTATGCATGGGCAAATCCATAAATGGCAAGTCCCAATCCAATGTAATAAAATAATGACACCGTATTGTGATATGAGTCATAAACTATAACCTCTAAAATGCCCATGACTGAGGCAGCAAATAAAGAAATATACAATTTGCCGCGATTGTGTTCAACATATTTGGTGTGAGTCGTAGTTACCATGCTGATAATCCAATACTGTAGGACAAAAGCAACCGCAAATGTGATGACCAAATAAGTGAGCAATTTCATTTTTATAGAATAAGAATATAGAATTATGGGAGAAATATCTATATCAAAATGACCATCACACTTGGATACATTGGATTCTCATTAAATCCCGGGTTTCCCGATTCAGACATTGTCACGCGGTTTTTCAAGGATGGCGATAGAGTTTCTAACAATTTGTCGGAAATCAATGTTCTCATAATTGGTGATTTTTTAACTGAACAAGAAAACGCTTTAATCCAATCATACAAAAGATTGCGAATAATGTATGTTGCAGAACCCATAATTAATTTGCCATTTTGCTCTATTGCTGGGCAAATCTTTCAGCAAAAGAAATACAATGCTGTCATTGGTTGCATCAGCAATAGAGATGGAATATATAATTGGGTAAAATATCCTCTGTATCGATACTCGGTGAAATTCACAAAGGACTCCTTTGCCGAAACAAATCAATATGTTGCATCAACAAACATCAAAATAAAAGCATTTTGCACACTCATCAATAGACATGATTGGGGCAACACTCGCACACCCATTTATGAAAAGTTGGCAAAAATAGACGAAATTGCATGCCCCGGCAAACTGTTCAATAATTGCTCAAACGAGGAATTGAACCAAATTGGGAATATAGAATATATAAAAAAATTCGTGTTCAATATTTGCTGTGAGAATTTTGGCAATGACCACCCGGGATATGTGACGGAGAAATTGATGAATGCGTGCCTGGGTGGAGCAATTCCCATTTATTTTGGCGAATTGGATGACATTGACCAAAAGATTTTCAATGTCGACCGTATATTATTTTTGAACAAAGACAACACAGATATTATTGCTAACAAAGTGAAACTTCTGTATGAAAATCAGGATGCACTTGAACGATTCTATCGGCAACCGGTGTTTTGTGAGGGGGCATATGAAGAAATGCTGGCAATGGACGCCAATGCCATGGGTTTTTTTGACACGTTGCGTGAGCACCTACGAGGGTCGAGGGGGTAAGCGCTGAAAGCGCGACGCTCGCCCGTCCCGAAGGAGGGCGAGACAACCCCCCTCTTGCTTCGCATAACCCCCAATATAAAAGTCTTAGTATAAAGGTTCTTAACCATATCTTGCTTCAAGAGAAACCTATAGTTTATCTACGTGCAATTTCCCTGCGGGAAATTATTTGCCTTACCCCCACATAGAGGTCTTGGCATCTTAGGTTCTTAACCCTCTCGCATAAAGACATTAACACCCCTGTTTATAAATTCTTCATCATTTATCTTTTCCGCGCGTTCATATTTTCCCTGCAATAGAGAAACCACAATAAAATCGAGATTTTCTCTATCGACCGTGAGTTTTTGTATCTCTCCCGTTCGAATATTGAAAATCTTGAAATCATGTGGGACGTGGTCAGAATCATCCTTTCTAGGACCCGCACACATTTCATATAACCAGGCGTAAATTACCACTTGCAATTGGTGGTCCATGGTTATTTCGCGAACGCATTTGATTTCCCATACTGTTTTTGTTGTCACAATGTCCAATCGCGCCGTAAAACGGAATTTGACATTGTATTCAAAATAATCGTCTAGAAATTGGTCGATTTTCTCGTGGTCCACCTCTTGCGACTGGTGAATCAGCGTTTTCTCTATCAGGGGTTTCGCAGTCTCACACTCGGACCCCACAAATTTGTCCAATCGTTTCTTGCATTGATTCATCATTTCATCTGTTAACCAATTATAATCATCGGGCGATATCTGTTTTAATTTGAAATACAATTTCTCTTGAAAAGCAGTGTAGACGTTGGCGAGATAGAGATAATCGGCAGGTTTGGTAAATGTAGTAGGCATCTTGGACGCCACTTCTTTCAAGAATTTGTGTTCGTGGTCTTTCATTTCGTCTAAAATCAGGAGCACATTTTCATACAGGACATTGGTGACTGTATCACTAGACCACTTACCATTAAGATGGTCATAATACATTGCCGGGATGGCAAGACCATTGAGATCGCTGATTTCTTCATAGTAACCGTCGACGGTCTCTATCACTGTGGGAATATCCAGTTCCACGCCCTTTGGTCTCTCTACTGTAAACATCGATTCCAATACAGGTGTGATGGATTCGAGCACAGATTCGGGGATGAATTTAATAAGGTCCGTCGGCGTCACAAAATGCTTGAGAACTATTTCGTCAACGGGTTGGTCCACTGGTTGAAATAGAGGATAATATGGCGCACCCCTGAAATCCACATAATCCTGTTTCCGCATTTCAAATTGCGACATTTTCAGGAATTCCAAAGGACGATCACTCTCGAAATCGCAGTGCTCCAATACAGCAAGACCCTCGGTGGCGCGAGTGCACGCTACATACAAGGTGCTTGGGCACTGGTCCTGCGGTAAATCGCGCCCATAAAATCGCATATACCCTTGGTCGAACCCTAAGACAAAGACGTATTTGCGCTGACGCCCCTTCACACTATGAAACGTGGAGAACACCAATTTCTTCTGTATGACTTTCTCGTCCACATTGTCGGACTCAAACATCGGAACGTGGCATGGGATGCCCCTGCTGACGAGCACATTTTCCATCTTTCTGACAGCACTGTTGGGTCCCTTGACGGAGGCACCTAGAATGAAAATGTCGCTTGGTTTTGCCCCCGACGCCAATAGAGAATTTATGTAGAAAATGACGGTGTTCTCTATGTTTCGTTGTGTGTTTCGGATGTAAACTACTTTCACGGGACCGTCTCGACAAGCAATCAGGCGTTCTTCGTCCAACATGGCACAATTGATGAAAGATGCCATTTGGTTGGTGATGCGATACGAGGTCTTGAGAGTGCAACTATGGAACGTTTTTGATTTGAGATTTGGATGATTTTTCCAAATCTCTATTGCCAAGGTCAGAAAACGAGTGTCGGCACCCTTAAAATCATAGAGACCCTGCATGTAATCGCCGAGCACGATGAGTTGGAAGGGGCATTTCATGTCCATGGTGTATTTGACGATAAATTGAAAATAGAGGAAGGTCATGTCTTGCGCCTCGTCAATGACCACAACATCCTTTTTGGGAATGTGGATGCGCGGTGCTGTATTGTGCGCCAAAATATGGCGGATGCCGGTGTCTGTGTATGCCGACGAATTGTAATATTTCACTGCAAGACTGTGATAAGTGTGTATGTCCAAATTGTGAATGCGCAATTGCTCGGTTTTTTCCTTGATTTCGCACCGCAACATGGAGTTGTAAGTTAATTGTATGAATTTTTTGGAAACGAGTTTGGCAGCAATAGAGAGGACTGTGGTGGATTTGCCGGACCCGGCAACGGCATCTACAACGGAATTGTGTCCGGATTTAGTGTGATTAAGAACAAGTGCTTGCTCATCACTCAAGGCATTCATAGAGATATTATATTTAAACAAAATATCTTTATGAATTGTTTTACATGCTTTTATTTCCTGGGAATAAAATTTGGGTTATTTTTGAGAGCATAGAGAAGACGCACTTGTTTCTTTGCTTTTGCTTTGCTGGTGCAACGGGCAAATGTTTGGCGACCATTTGTCTTTCTCTTTCCCTTTGTCTTTGCTTTTTTTACACTGTAACAATTGCGATTGGGGACTTTTCGGATGATGTATGGCATGGTATAAATAATCAATAGAGATTCCCAAAGATACCAACAAAAGCGTCGGCGAAGCGACGCTAGACGGAGCCGAGGGGTAAGCGTCCGAAGGACGCGACGCTTGCACCAAAGGTGCAAGGCAGGCGCCCTCGTTATAGGTCATAAATCACCTTGAATGACAAGCAAAACGAGAAATTAGAACCATTCAAGTCCACCACTCGACCCATATCATCATACACCTGTATGTGCAGTTTCTGAATGTCCACTGGACCAAAATATTTGCGCGGTTCGGTCACCATATTCATTTCATTGCCAATAAACAATCCAAAACTATCTATGGCACCAGGCGATATTCGCGCCAAAATATTTGGACTCAGCACGGATTTCTGGAATGCCGATGTGAAATTATTATTTACCGAGTTATTGTAATCATCTATTGCTAAATAGAGATAGCGCACGCGATTGCTGTCGGGCATGGTTTCCGACACATATGTTGTGGCACCATTATAAATCTTCTTTGTGAATCCAAGATGCCAACCCAGTTTTTGTAAAATGTCGGGCCCCGGGTTCTGAATAAAATCCAGTTTCACATTTGTAACAACGTTTCCGGATTTTCCTTCCGATGTCACCATTACCTTACCTGTGCCCGACCGATTTTCGTTCAAATCAATATTGAAACTAAGGTCAAAAATGCAAGAACATTGATTTTCAACAATTTGCGAATTGATAGTAATCAATAAATCAGAATTTGTGTAATTACCATCAGGAACGACAATATTAAATGGATGAACTTGGTCGGGATTTCCTGCAAGATGGGTCACCACTTCCAAATAAAAATGATTATTGCCATACTTGTGTGAAATGTTGTAAAAGGTCATGGGCAATTCGAGTGCCGACAATTGCATACTCACCACTTTTTGAACCTTCTGGGGTAAAGCAAGAATAAAATCGGATGAATTGGTCGATGTAGTATAATCGCGGAATCGCGTATCCACATTGACATTCTTTGTGATAATGCGTGTTTTTAGAGGATTGATGGTTCCGGCATAATATTCACTGTGGAATGAGTTGACAAAAGGGGTTTCGACACGAATATTGAGTTCATCGGTGCGCGGGGGCACGGGCGCTAGTCGAGGTGCATCAGGATAGGGGTCCAAAGTATTCATGCTTGTCTTGTTTTGAAAGATTGTTGGGTTCGCCTCTTTTTTGCACTTTTTCTCTATCAACACTGTTTTTGCTTCTGTTAAAAAGGCGATTAAATCGCGCTTGAACCGTTTGTTGATGTGTCCGGTGGAAAGCAGCAATTCACGGGTCTCAGTTTCACGGAGTTCAATTGCAGAGGGACTCAGTACATCAGTCGGAGAAAATCTGAAGAATTTAATAAGGTCATCTATACCGTAATTGTTGATATCTAGGTCAAGTGATTCCATTATAATATAGATTATATGAAAAAATGCAGACTTATTATATAGATGAAAAAAACTAGAGGAGGCAAAACCAAGAAAAGACAAACAAAAATAAAAAAAATTCAGGGTGGAAGTAAAAGTAAATCAATTACAAGGAAAAGTCCCATTTCTAAAAACGAAAAATATAAATTAAAGATGTTAGCAATAATATACGCGGATGTAATTAATGATTTGGTATTTTGCACGTATGATGCTTTTGACAAAATAAAAAATGCAAATTTAACAGAAAAAGAACGCAATTTTTACAAAGCATTTATAAATTGTGCTGTGAATGATGTTTTTAAACGATTGTATGAAAATGGCATGATTAGTAAAAAAGATGTAGAAAATTTGGTTGAAACCATGCGAATGTATATTAATAACAAATATGTGGGTGGTGCCAAGTCATTTGGAAATAACACAACCATAACCGGAACCGGAACAATGATGATATTTGTGATTATCATGATAGCAATTTATTTGAAGTCAATATACAATGCAAATGTTGCTAGTAATAGTAATTATAATCAAAAACGTATTGCAAATGATGCAACTTCTGCAATAACTGTTGGTAAAGTTTTTTCACCTGTAAATAATTTTTTTGAACAAATTAAAACAAACAAACAATTGGAAAAATATTTAACAAATTATTTTGGAAGTTGTTTTGTGACAAGTTTTCTTTATAAAATATCATTGACACAAATGTCAAATGCAGAAAAAAATAAATTTTTAGAATTATTTAAACATTATTTTAGAGGAGCATTCACGCAAAATCCAGCAAAAGTTTCATATTTACCAAATATATTCAAAAAACAATTATTGGGTGGTGAATATGATAATAGACAATATTTGGGAGTGGCATTAAATGGATTTCATTTAAATGAAATCACAATGCAAATTGAACAAATTATTAATGAATTAGTAACAGCCTTGGGAATGCAAAGTATCCCCCCTTCAAAAGACCCAGACAATCTTATTAATGAATTTTTAAAAACAGACATTGATAAATTACTAATATCCAGTGGGAGAAATTCGTCTTTAAGAATTGTTATAGAAGATACTCATGTTTATTTGTTATTAACATATTACATGATTGATGAAAATAATAAAGTTGTAGTTTCCAATTGTGTTGTTGACCCATCACATATGATAGAACCATTTAATATTAATGGCAATGGCAATTTTAAAATGTATTGTGGTGAAAATTTTCCTTTCTCACAAGAAACGTTTTCTAATGCAAATATAATTGTTTCGGAAACCCCTATATCAACTTATATGTCAATGAGAGGATTTTCTCCTGACTCAACAATAAACTATGTTGAGACATTAAATCCTGGATCTTATTTGAATCAACCCAACATTACTAAAAGCATGGAATACATGAAACTTTTTATAAATGGCATTATTGAAGCATTAGAAGAACAAACACAACTATTAAAATTATTTGGATTGAATCAAGATAATCCAGAATTAAAAAGATTGTTTTTAGATTCTTATTATAATATTAAATTATTAATAAATGCTACAAATGCCGTTTATTTTGGTAATAAATTTATTGAACCATACAATAAATGGATTAATACACCACCTGGGTCAGAATATGAATTGTCAAAAGAAGATGATGATGCGTTATCAAATTTTTATTTAAAAAATAAATTATATGAATTGGATTCTTCTTCTAAAAAATAAACAATTCACTTAACATCTCTATCGGCATTGAAATAATGTGATGGGAATTTAGGTTTCAAAGAATAACGTTTCAAATATTCTTTATGGGATTCGTTCTTAATATAAGTTAATTCTTCCTGTGTGAAAGATGCATCCGAGTCAGTATCCGAGTCGGCGTCAGACCATGATTCAACATCTGACAAATCATCCGTTTCCTCAACCATTTCCAACACCTCTATCAGATGGATTTTCAATGTGTCGACATTTCCCATTTTCTCTTTTTGATTGCGTTTCATTTCTTGGACGATAGAGATTGCATGTTTTAACCGATTTTCTATTAATTCAAGATTCATTTTTAAAGGTTGCAATAATAGATGAATTGTGTCTATATTGTACCGGAATATATATAGAAATATCATCATACCATATAGGAATGTTGTATGATGCGATTGTAATTGGTTCCGGGATTGCCGGATTGTATGCGGCAACTCAATTGCGCAAAAAGTTGGGTCCAAAGGCGCGAATATTAGTATTAGAAAAACACAAACGCCAATGGTTAGGCGGGCGCACAAACAATGAAATGTTTCAGGGTGTCAGTGTAGTATCGGGCGCAGGAATTGGTCGCAAGACAAAAGACCATTTGTTGATGCAATTGTTGCGCGAATATAAGATTCCACATAGTGAATTCACTGTTTCGAAACAGTATGCGCGGTCGATTCCCAAACCAATAGACACATGGAAAGTCATAATTCATTTGCGCAAGGAGTTTGCAAATGACCCTGAGAAATGGCAAGGCAAATCATTCAAGCAATTTGCCACGGCAATTCTAGGCGAATCGATGTACAAGAATTACATGGTGTGTGCTGAATACACCGACTATGAACACGCAGATGTGTATGAGACCTTATATATGTATGGATTGGAAGACAATGAGTCGGGATGGAAGGGAGTGCTGATTCCATGGCACACACTTGTAGAAAAGATGGCAAAGAAATTGGAAATCCAGTGCTCGCGCGATGTGCAGAGAATAATCCCGGTGGCATCGGATTTTTTTATTGTGGAAACTTCCAATGACATTCGATATGATTGCGCCCAAGTGGTCATAGCAACTACCATCACAAGTATCAGAAAACTGTTGCCGAGACACAAAATATACAAAGAAGTTGAGGGGCAGTCATTTCTGCGCTTGTATGGAAAATTCGACAAACACAGTGCTGAAATCATGAGTCGCGAAGTGCCGAAAATGACAATTGTGCCGGGATCTTTGAAGAAAATCATACCCATGGGTCAAGGGGTTTATATGATAGGATATTCGGACAACAAGTCGGCAGATAGTTTAAAGGATGTTTTGAAAAACACGGCAATGAACCGCGATGCTTTGTGTAGGATGCTGGAGAAGGTACTTGTTCTTCAATCAAACACGCTTAAAATGACTGCAATCAAGGATTATTATTGGACAGTGGGGACACATTATTACAAACCGCGTTCATACATGGATTATCCATATGAGGAATTCCTGTATGATTTGCAACACCCGATGGAAGGAATTACCGTAGTTGGTGAAGCAGTAAGTGCAACCCATGGATGGGTGGAGGGAGCACTGGAAAGCGTGGAAAACATGGAAAATTGATCATGATGCACTTGTTTGAACACTATTGTAAAAACAAAGAAATCCTTATCAGTAAAATGTTTGCTAGCAATAAAATCACCTTACACAATAGTTCTGTGGAACTTTCAAATTTCTCACAAAACAGTCTTCCGAAAGACATAAGTTTTTCGGAGGGAATCGTATTCGGAATATTAGAATTAGAGGTTGGAAAAACCGAAATAACGCGAAAACCCCAGGAAATCAATATAATGTTGGATGAGTCGGGTTCAATGAATGATTCTGGCGAAGATGTGGAAGACAGCGATAATGAAGATGAAAAGAGCAAGATGGACTTGACCAAACATGTAGTAAAAAATATCATGGAGTTTGTATCAAAAGAATGCAAAGATGCCGATGTGAAAATTGGAGTGCATGCATTCAACAATCATGTTAGACAAATATTTGAACGCACCAAAATCACCAGTGAAAACATTGAAACACTGACAAATTTGGTGCAAGACATTCATGCGATGGATGGCACCAACATGGAGAAATCGCTTTCAACACTAAAAAGTCTAACTCTCATTAATGAAAATGCTTCAAAAAGCAACATATTGATGAGTGATGGCGACGCCAATGACGGAATAAAAAATCCCGATGCACTTGCCAGGAAAGTGGATTCAAGCGCTGCCAACTATTTCGTCGGATTTGGTCTGGAGCATAATCCGCAAATGTTTTCAGCATTGAGTTTACGCGAAAATAGCAGTTATTATTTTGTGGATAAATTGGACAAATCGGGGTTAATTTATGGTGAAATCATGTACAATATTTTGTATAACAAATACAACAGTGTGAAATTGGAAATAGTGAATCCCGATGGTAAAACATTCCTGTATGACTATTTAAACAACGAGTGGAAAACCCAGATATTTATTGGAAAAATGTCGGGCGAAATGAAGAAGACGATTCACATTTTGACAAACACCAAAGATAAAAATATTCTAATCAAAGTCACCGGATATGATGCGGAAACTGACGTGGAAGTTGAACAAATAATAATGTGGGACCAAGATGTTGCCGATTTGTCAAAGTATATTTACAGACAGCGCACATTGGAATTGATTCAAACCGCAAAAATATGTAACAATATGAATTCCACAGATCTTAAAAATATGAAATATGAATTGAAAATGTTTACATTGGAAATGAAGGAGTATATGAAGAGTCATCATTTATTGGAAGACAAATTGATGATTAGTTTGTGCGATGATGTTGTGGTAATTTATCGCACAATAGGAACTGAGCATGGATTAATGTATGCTTGTTCGCGACAGTCGTCACAAGGCGCGCAGCGCCTAAATGCAAATTCAAACACGCCAATGAGTTCAACTGTAAGAAGAAATAATATTGTTCAGAGAGGAGCACCACCAGCATGCAATAATAATGTTCAGAGAGGAGCACCACCAGCATGCAATAATAATTCTGATGATGACTCTGATGAGGAAGAAGAGGAAAAGGAAGAGGACGAGGAAGAGGAAGAGAATTGCCAACGCGCTTGTCGTTCAGCATTTAATTTTGTCCCAAAAGATGAAGTGGATGATATGATGGAAAATCACACAATGACAGAGGTTGAATGCACCGAGACTCAAACACGAATAATGAGTTTGATTAGCAAAACCGATGACGAAGATGATAAGGATGTTGCCAATTCATTAATAGAACCAAATTCGGAAGACGAAGACTGTTAAATTACATACCCTGTATGAAATAGAACCCATTGTATCCAAGTGTAGCAAAGGCGAGGAGAAGCAAAATTTCGAAGAACTTGCGTTCGGTATTTTTTCCCGCGTGTCCGATGTAAATCAATAGAGGACCAATGATCAAAATATGGATTAAATACAACCATGCTCTATCGGGATTGACATAAATCTTGTATGAATGGTACAATACGATGATTGCACCAAGACCAAGAATAATGGGAAACATGAATTCTGGGATGTCGGTGCGTGCAGTTCCAATATAGATGAAAAGCGAGGCAACTATCAAAATATGAAACAACTGAATTATCTGTGATTTAGTCATTGTAATATATATATTCAATGAATAGTTTTCATTTTACAAATACCATTTGGCAAGAACGATGCGATAAAAAACTTGACAAAATGAAAAAGGATTATGAATCCAAATTGGATTCCTGTGAGAAAAAATTGGAGGAATTTAAAAAAAAACCAAAAGAACCAAAAGAACCAAAAGAACCAAAAGAACCAAAAGAACCAAAAAAAAAATCACCAATGTCAATTACATATAAAGAATATAAAAACAAAATAGAAAAAGGAAATGATGGAAGTCCATTGTCATTTGGCGGGGCATCTGTTAAAAAATCCGCAAAACGCCACTACAGAAATGTAGAGTACCAAAAACATGGAAATGGGCATCACACGATTCGGCGTGTGCACATTGTGGGAGGACGAGGACATAAATCGGTCACCACACAGATGGGAAAAACACGACGCACTGCCAAAAAGGCATTGACAAAGAGTGAGATAGAGAAAATATGCAAACGAGAATTTGTTCCTGGTTTATTTGATGATTGCATGTTGAAACAGGCAAAATAGTTTATAAAAAACTCGGTTTTTTATAAATAATCTGACATGTGCCCCGCCGTCCGCACATATCTGTCATAGTCTTCACTATGTCCCGATCAACCATATTAATAACTTTTTTAATTATCATTAATCCAATTGTCACCTAAATGATTTTTTACCCTGTGGGATTCATTATCATTTTTCTGATATATGCCCCAAGAGAAACCATAGGTTTCTCCACATGTAACTGCATCTTTGATGCAGTCATTCCCTCGCACATATCCATCGCTAATAACCTTCGTTGCGTTGCCAAATTGTCATTGGGTGGTTTCGATCCACCTCCCCTGATCCTGAAGTTATCAATGCGCTCCCATTACGCTACAATGACTTTATACGCCCCCACCATTCGCGTATAGACAAGTCGCAACCAACCATTTTTTCAATGAAAATACGTTGCGCCCAAGAGGCAGCAGTTCAAATCCTCGTCCAATTGGATTTTATCAACAACACAATTTTGCATTGCTGACCTACCGCACACTAATATCATCGGGTTGTTTCGATCAACCGTCCTTCGGGTTATGAGCCCGACGCGCTTCCTCTGCGCCACGATGATTTGTTTGACATATGCCCCATTCCTTCGCACATATCTGTCGCAATCTTCATTGCGTCCATTTCCGATGTCACGCATGGGTGGTCTGCGCCATGGTGACATACAATACATAGAGATATTTCTTTATGTTATTTTCACAATTTATTTATTGTATTCCATTTTTTGCACCAATTCTTGCATGTCGGGGTTGCCATCTTTGCTTAATGCAGAGAGCAAAGACTGCAAAATATTTTCCAGATGTTGGATTTGTTCAGATTGTTTGTCGCATTTTTTTGTCAAAGTGGTGTTACAATGTTCTAAATAAATGATGGCATCTTCAACTGACCTAAAATTCATCTGTATGAACATATTTACAAAATTCTTTCTAGATGGTTTGCACCAAAAAAATTGATCCACAAATTTTTCAACATCACAAAACAACATAAAAACAAAAACAGTAAAATATCAACGCTACAATGTCAAAAAAACAATCAATCACAAGATCATTGGTCGAATTGAAGACCATTGATGGCAGAATCAGCAAAATTATTGACGCAGGACTCTTTATGACATACAAGACCAAATCCAAGAATACTCGTCACACGGAAGAAGATTTTCGAAAGTCGGCAACGGCAGACTTCCAGTCTGTGACCGATTTGATAAAGCGTCGGGACCAAATCAAGAATGCCGTTGTGTTGTCGAATGCGACAACCATGGTAGAAATAGCAGGCACAAAGATGACAGTGTCACAGGCAATCGAGTTTAAAAATACGATCAATTACAAATCGGCATTGTTGTCGACGTTGAAACAGCAGCGCCAATTGGTGATAGTAGAGGTGGATGCGCACAGGCAGAAAGTACAACACAAGGTAGATGAAAATGTCCGCATAATCTGTGGGAAAGATGCGAAACCGGATGCAGCAACACTGAAAACGGTCACTGATGGCATAGCAGCAAATGACCCGGTGGATGTGTATGACCCGTTGAACCTGGACAAGGTGATTGATTCAATGGAGCAAGAGATCGAGGATTTTAGGGCAAATGTGGATTTTGTCTTGTCGGAGTCGAATGCAATCACTCTAATAGATGTATAAGGGTCCTGCGGACCCTTTAATGTATGTCCCCAGTATAGCGAAATTCCAATAATTGTAGTGGCGTGTGATGTTCTCGCTCATGAACATTAAACCAAACCTTGATATTATAATCAAACAAGCATTTTATAAAAAATTATTGTCATGATAATTTTTGTGTGTTTAAAGATTAAAGTTGAAAGATGAAAGATTAAAATTCAGCAATCAAAGATTAAATATATCAAAGGTAAAAGATCATACACCTGCTCGAAATCAAAATTAAACGTGTTTAATAAATTTCACATTTGCAGGTTTAAAGATTATCAAATCCACGGCAAAGGTCCAAAACTGTGCTCACAACATAAACAGATGGAATACCTCGTGGCTGCTATATTGGGGACCCCTTTTTTCATACAGAATAATTTTTCCTGTATGAAATGTGCAAAGTTACATTGTTATTGTTGGGTTCAAAATAGTTTTCATGGTCATTCGCAAGACAGAAGATGATGAAACATACACATTATTTGTTTCTTTAATTGTTGACCGAGATATTCTGTAGTTGGGTTTTTGCGAGGACGTGCTCAATTGCGGGATTTGCGTCAGTCCTTGCAGCATAATATGAGCAACCACATCAAGATATAATTTTTTCACATCAACATTGTGTTTGTTAAATCGGAGGCATTCTGAGATTGCGTTTGATATAGCACCGCATGACTGTTGTGAATAGCGATTATATATTTCCGCACTTGTTTGAGTGTCTTTGCATCCGGAGAAGCAAAAAATATTGGGGTTTTTAATAGGGTTAACATTGGTTTTGACTGCCGTCACTTGTGTGGGTGACGTTGCATTGAAATTCCACATGAGGTCGCAAATGGTTCCACTATTGCAGGAATCAAAAATAAGTATTGTGGGGCATTTGCTGTTTTTTATGATGTTAAAAATCACGTCATCTGTTATAATCCCATTTTCAGCATAGTCGAGAGGAACAATAATTTCATCAAGGTTATCTGTTTCATCTCTATTGGCATCGTTAATTTGACTTCCGTGACCGGTATAATGAATCCAGATTTCTTTTAGGTTTTTGCTTTGCGCAATGATTGAAGT
>Ga0078894_10000630_pt1 | contig 25038 bp, 9 predicted proteins | sample LauGreSu1BDMLBSD_2_FD_67506 | JGI IMG/M metagenome (GOLD analysis project Ga0078894, IMG submission 67506) | Freshwater lake microbial communities from Lake Michigan, USA - Su13.BD.MLB.SD (version 4) (version 4) | ecosystem: Environmental > Aquatic > Freshwater > Lake | place: Lake Michigan, USA... | reverse complement strand
ATTCAATCGCTTCTGGCGGTTCTTTGATTGAATCGGTAGAAAAAATCAAATTCAACGCTCCAAAACAGTTTTCCACACAAAATAGAGCTGTAACTTCTTCTGATTATGCAGCAATCGTCAGAAAAATATATCCAGCAGTATCAGATATCATTGTTTATGGTGGAGAAAACGAACAACCACCTGAATATGGTAAAGTTAAGATAGTAATCAAGCCAGAAAGCGGTTCTTCTTTATCTGGTTTCACAAAAAATCAAATTATATCAGAATTGAAGGAATTTTCTGTTGCATCAGTAACTCCAGAAATTAAAGATCCTTCGGTAGTTTATATTGAGTTGACAAGTAACGTATTTTACGATACCAAGAAAACTACACAATTTTCACAAGAAATAAGATCGAAAGTTATCGCTGCAGTTGATAGTTATACAAAACTATCGGGAACAGAAAAATTCAATGGTAAGTTTAGATTTAGTAAATATAGTGCTGTTATTGACGAGGCAGATGTTTCAATCAATTCTAACGCAACTTCATTAGAATTAAGAAAAGATTTTTATCCTGTTCTCAATTCAATGGCATATTATGAACTTTGTTTCTTAAATCCATTCAAAACAAATTGTGATTTCATCACATTAAGAAGTACTGGATTTGTAACTTCAGAAAATCCAACGGTTGTGTCTTATTTGGAAGATAGGGATGGAGCAATCGTCATATATAGAATAGATCCAATTACTGGCGATAAAATCGTTCTCAATAGTAATATTGGAACTATAGATTATGTAAAAGGTGAAATAAAATTAAATGATTTGACTATCATTAAAGGAAGTTTTTTTGATAACAAAATTGAAGTAAGAGTAACTCCAGCAAATAACGACATTTCAGCTTTTAGAGAAATGTTTTTAGATGTTGATATTTCAAACAGTAAATTTACGGTATACGCAGAGTAATATAAATGGATGTAAGAAATAATCAAATTTCTACTTTAGTAGAAGATCAATTACCTGGATTTATTGTTTCTGAGTACGAAAATTTTTCAAAATTACTTACTTCTTATTATGAACAGCAGGAATTGCAGGGCAATCCTTTAGATATTATTAATAATATTTTATCTTATAAAGATATCAATTTTTATGATAATGATATCATAAAAGAAAGTACAAAATTATCTTCAAACATAAATTCGTCTATTGATGTTATTCAAGTAGAAGATGGATCTTCTTTCCCATTAAATGGCGGATACATTAAAATTGGTTCTGAAATATGTTTTTATAAACAAAGAATTGATAACACATTCGTAGGTGTTTCAAGAGGAGTCAGTGGAAACACAAGACTTGGAGATTTGTATTACGAAACAGAATATGTTTCATCTGAGGCAGAGTCTCACTTGTTTGGTGAAGTAGTCTATAATATCAGCAATTTATTTTTATATGCGTTTGTAAAATCTTTTGAAGATCAATACTTAAATTCTTTCCCAGAAGAATATTTAAAGGACTCTGTAGATAAGAGACTTTTAATTAAAAATATTAGTGATTTTTATAAGGCAAAGGGAACAGATAAATCAATAAAATTTATTTTCAATTCCATTGTATCAAAATCACCAGAAGATATACCAGAAACTTATAATCCAAAAGATTATACTTTCAAAAGCTCATCTTCAACTTGGATTTCTGATTTTGTCTTACGTGTAAAAGTATTATCGGGTAATCCAGAATCTTTGATTGGAGAACTTGTCGTACAAGAGCAAAATGTGTACGACAAAGATTCTGGTTATGCTTCTGCAATAATTGATAATGTTGTTTTTTATAAGCAAATTGATGGTGAACAATATTATGATTTGATTTTACAAAAAGAATCTATAAATGGCGATTTCTTAATCTCTGCTAAAACTAATTTAACTGCTCCTTTACCTACCACAAAACAATCTGGAGGTAGAATTGATGTATTTTCTACTTTAGGGTGGAAAAATTCTGGTGCTATAGTTATAAAAAACGAAATCATCACATTTGAAGAAAAAACTGTAAATCAGTTTATAATTGAATCAAGAGGATCATCTATACAGTATTATAATACTGGAGAAATTGTTTATAGCTTTTCCCCAGTACAATCAAAAACAAAAGATGGTTTAGTAAGATTAATTGTTGTTGGTAGCGTACAACAATTATCTTCTGACATCGTATATCCATACTGTTCAGAAAATGACCCCGTATTAAAAATTGGTCCTGGATTCGAAACAAGAGATCCAATTATTTTTGACGAAAAACTACCAGGAGTACGCTGGAGAATCAACGAAACTGCAGTAAGACCAAATATAGCATCAAATCCAGCATTAAATGCTATGGTGCAAGAATATGTTGCTGGCGTTTCTGCAATATACGAAGACGACACTTTCTATTATATTTGTACTTCTGGATACCCATTATTTGAAATATTGAATTCTACTGTCAATGCAAATTTATATGATCCAAAACACTTAAAGTTATTAAATAAACTTCCTGAAACTACCACCGAAATTTACCCAACACCAACAAGAGATGTTGGTATATGTGTAGATGGATCATTAATTTTTGGTTATAAGGATGAAGAATTTGTTAATTTTGGTAAATTAACAAATATAGAATTACTCAAAAAAGGATCTGGATATAAGCGTCCTCCTTTTGTATTGGTTAATAATCAACCCAAAAAAGCGTTATCGATTTTATCTGGAGATGTAGTCGATTCAATTAAAATAACTACCGAAGATATTTTTACTCAAATACCACAAATCACAATAGTTTCTGGAAGAAACGCTGAAATTTCGGCAGTTGTAACAAGTGGAAAAATTACAAGTTTAAAAATAACAAATCAAGGAGAATATTATTCTTCGCCTCCACTAATTAGAATAAGTGATAGAGTAGGTAGAGGACGTTTTGCAGAATATAGATCTGTAGTATCATTTGAAGGTAAATTAGTAGATACTATAAAAGTAGAAGAAGGAAAATTTTATACACAAGAAAATGTAATTGTTGAAATAATTCCAGATGCAAGCAATTCCCCAGCAGTAGCAAAAGCAGAAATTAAAAAATGGTTTTTTAACAGATACAGTAAAATTTCATCCAATTTAGATGATAACGGAGGATACATTTTCAAATCATTAAATGATGATTCTAAGTATTCTTATGGTATTGTTGCTAATCCTAAAGATCTTCGTGTATTGATCAATGATAATATTTTATCTACATACGCAGAACCAGCACCAAATACAATTAAACATTCTCCAATTATAGGATATGCTTACGATGGCAATCCAATATATGGTCCATTTGCTTTTGAAGACCCATTTGATTCTACTTCAAGCATTGTTAGAATGGAAAGTGGTTATTCTTTAAGATCTTCAAGAACTAATGGACCACCTATATCTACATATCCTTTAGGTTCTTTTATTGATGATTATAAATGGGTTCCAACAGTAAGACTTGGGAAGAATTTACTTGATCAAAATAATGGTAGATATTGTATAACTCCAGATTATCCATCTGGCGTGTATGCGTATTTTATTACTATAGATTCAGCAAATACTCCAAAATATCCTTATGTACTTGGAGAAAATTATTATTCTCTTCCAGTTTCTTCAAATTATACAGAAACTATAACTCAAGAAGAGTTACCAAAAAATATAAAAAGATTAAAAACTTCTCTCACTCCACAAAATGGTACTGATGATAGAATGATTATCAATACTATTTCCACTGGAAATGTTTCTGGAGTTAATGTAGATGATTCTTTAGATATTTACAGTGTAGGATCTCGTGTTTTTGTTGATGATAAAAACACAAACGGATTTGGAGCATCTGCTTTTGTATCATCGGTATTTGGTAAACCAGTTACAAAAATTGATTCAAAGCAAATAAAATCACTACAAATTAATGTTGAACAAAATTGTTACTTGTTTGATGGTGACATCATCACACAAAGTTCAACAAATGCGACTGGTATAATATTAGGAGATGTTATTGATACAAATAGAATTTTCTTGAGGAATGTCAGCGGACAGTTTAATACAACCAATTTGATAAGTTCAAATATAGTAGTTTTAAATTTATTATTAGATTCTAATGCAAGTTACACAGAAAATTCTACTTTAACTTTACAAGATAAAGATGATAATGAAATTGCTACTGGCATAGTATTAAACAAAACAACATCTCAAAATAGTGTTAGAGTAAAGGTCACTAATGGTTCTTTTGTTATTAATAGTGATTATATTTTAAAAAGCTCCGTGTTATCTGATAGTGTTGGCATAAAAATTATTTCATTTACAAATATAAGTCAATCATTAAAAATATCAAATATAGATGATTCAATAGCTATTGGTTTTACGTCATCTAATCATAATTTGTCTGAAGGAGACATAATAGATTTAGATATCACACCAAATGATGCCCAAACTACCACAACTATTTCAGTAAAGAAAAAATTATACCAAGAATTAACTTTATTGGAACCATCATTTAGTGGTTCGATCATTGACAGTGGAATAGGTAGATTCGATTTACTAAACACTGGCGTTGATTATCAAGCTGGAACTTACAATAACGTAGAGTTAATATTTTCAGATTCTTCTAAAGCAAGAAATGGTTTAGGAATTTCAAACAATTCGAAAAATGCTTTAGCAACAATTGTTGTTAGTAATGATTCCAATGGTTATGGTAAGGTAGCAAGTATTACCATAACAAGTAAAGGAATTGGATATAAAATAGGAGACATTTTGACAGTTGCCGACTCCAAATTAAATCGTCTTGGAACTTCGCAATCAAATAGCAGATTAATTTTACAAGTAGATTTTGCTGGATTCTCTTTACAAAATACTACTTTAAAATTAAATAAAGTTTTGGGATTATCAGTCGGAGATTTATTACAAATTTCAGATGAGACTGTTCAGATTACAAGTATAAATTCTTCATCAAAACAATTAGTTGTTGTCAGAGGATTTAATAACACGAGACCTATAGATCATTCTGATGGTAGAGAAGTTGTTTATACAAAACCAAAATATAGATTCATAAGAGGCAATAAAATTTTTGGAAATACAATAAATGATCCTATTGTAGAAAGCTACGATGAAGATACCCAAAAATTGATATTGTCGTATGAATTTACAGCAAATTCTCCAAGAAATATTGTATCAAGTTCATCATTCTTAGACGAAAGTTCCCCGAAAAAACCCGTTGCAATATCTTCGATTGATTCAAAAGCATTTAAATTGCAATTTAGTCAAAACAATGTAGAATTAATCAATCCAATAATCGAGATACAAAAATATTATCAATATATTTTCGATACAAGTCATTTTTCAATGATTGGATCTTATTTGGATTTTTCTACCAGCAAAAATTACAATATTTACACAGGAGAAAAAGAAGTAAGTCCAATTGAACCAGGAAATCCAGGATCTTTTGTGAAGATCAAAATCGGTTTTTCGGTTGGAGATAAAGGAGATACAGGATTTGTTAGAGAAAAAGTAAAGACTGATTTTTCAACATATTATTATTTTATAGTCACTCCTGACGTAAATACAGATCAATCGTATTTAAAAGTAGTTGATGATCCATTGTCTGGTATTAAGCAATTAATTTATACTACTGCAGATGCATTTGTTTACAATTTAGATAAAACACCACAATATGATGGAAAAGGTGTTATAACTTACAAAACGACTTCAACTTCTGCTGTCGGAAAAATTAATAGTGTAACAGTTGATAATTTGGGTCAAGATTATGCTCTATCTCCAATAGTCGAAGGTGTTTTACCATCTCCTTCTAACGAAAGTATATTAGATTGTGTATTCGATGCTTCCACACAACAAATTGTTTCTGTAAGTATAGTATCTCCTGGTTCTGGTTATTCAAAACCAAAAATAGTACTTGTCAGTGGAGATGGTACAGGAGCTGAATTTGATGTAACACAAAGAAACGGAAAAATAGTTAGAGTAGATGTTTTAAATAAAGGAAATAATTATTCATTCAAACCTTTATTAAAAGTAATTGAAACTAATAATAAACTATTTTTCGAATCTTCCACCATAGGTACGCCATCAAGTATTTCATTCATTAATTATGGATCTGCATTCAATTCCGATAATTCTTTATTGAGTAATTACAGAAGTCCATATATTTTACTATTGAAAAATTTTGAATTAGATTCTTTTTATGATGGAGAAACAATAGTACAGAAGTCAAATGGAATAGTGGTAGCTAAAGGTGTAGTTTCAAAAAATGGATGGAGAAAAGGTTCTAATATTCTCAAAATAGAAAGAGTTGAAGGTACATTTAAAAAAGATCTACCTATTTTGGGAGTTACAAGAAATAAATCCGCTTTTGTGAAAGAAGTTTTTTACTCACAATTTTCTCCTATAATAGAAACAAGATCAAAAAATCTTGGTAGATTTGAATCGGATTATGGTAAGGTAAGCTCAAATACACAAAGAATACACGATTCTAATTTTTATCAAGATTATTCTTATGTAATTGAATCAAAAACTTCAATAAATGAGTGGAGAAATGCAATTAAAGAAACCACCCACCCAGCTGGTTTCAAATTATTTGGTGAGCTCAATATACATTCGTCTGGCGTCGGAAATATGCCAGGAAAAATTAATCCAACAGAAACAGTCACAATTTATTTAATTGTGCCTCCAGCAGCGATATCATCATTATCAACAACAAGAACGATTACCGAATCTATTATTAAAGTCAATGATTTAAATGTAAGACGAGGTTCTGGATCAGTTTCTGTAGATTCATCAGATCTTACTCAAACAAGAGCAAGAGAAATTTATCTTTCTCCACAATTTAACGGTAGATTAGATCCATCAACTGGACAAAAAATAGGAACTAAAACTTTTACTATATTAGATAAGAAATTTAAGACTCCTTATATTCCATATAATAATCAAGAATTGTTTATTACTTTGGATGGAGTAATTCAAGAACCTGGACTTTCTTATAATGTGTCAGGAAATCAAATTACATTTACTGAACCTCCATTAGGATCATATGTAATAGAAGGTCAAGAAACTAACGAGCAATCTTTTTACGGAAGATCTTTTAAATTTAGAGATGATACTTTCAATCAAAAATATTTGAAGAAATTGAAAGATATTTCATTGCAATTCAATGGAAAAGAAAAAGAATTTGATTTATACTATGAAAATAATTCTATAGTTAAAACCGATTTAAATGAAAACTTATTAATTTTCTTGAATGGAGTTTTGCAAAATAATTACACAATAAAAAGATATAAAACACCATCAAAAACAGATAAAATTATATTCGATGCTCCTCCAATAAACCACGAAGATTTAATCGAAGATATTCCAAGAGAAATTAATGGAGCTGAAAGATTTTTTGGATATAGTGTTGGTTCTTATGAAAGATTAACAATAGATGAAAGAGTTATACCTTTCGTTCCATCTGGACCATATTTAATTTTAGATAAGTTTACTCAAAAAATTAAAAAAATAGATGATCCATTATATGCTTATGTATTTGTCGATGGCGTATTGCAAAAAAATGATGATTCGTACATAATAAATGGATCTAATATAACGTTCAATAAACCATTAACATATGCTGTATTGCCGACAGGAGAATATACATATCCATCTGTAGAAATATTATATTTCTATGGTAAAGATTCAGAAAAAACTCTAACATTCTATAATTTCGAAGAAGATTCATATTACAATATAGCTACATTTGCTATACAAGGTCAAGGATCATACGATGCATTTATTTCTTGGTACGAACAATATCTCAGTGTTCCTGTTTACATGTTCCAAGAGGAAACTGTTGGCGTTGAAAAAATGTTGGGTGAAATCATCAATGTTAAAAACATAGATTCCACTAATTGGCAAATACAAATAAGATCAAATAATGTAGATGTGAACTCAGATTCATTATTGCAATTCACCACAAATCCTGGATTAAATGCTGATATTTCTGACAGGTTTGTATTATTCGTTCCGAATCAATTTAGCATATCTTATGATACAAATGATTCTGGAGAAAGAATATTAACCAGAAAGAAATCTAAATTTAATTATAGAGTACAAAATAATTATTTGTTTGATGATTTTAGATACTCAGAACAAATGATAAAAGCATCCCCAAATATATTACCAGGGGATACAATTCAAATAGATGGAGAATTTGCTACAAGAGAAATAAAAACTATACCACTGTACGCAAAAACTACACAATATAATAAAAATGAACAAGTTTCGAACCATATTTTTGGAACTTTAACTGCATCTGAATATAATGGAGATGTTTATGGCGAAGGTTTTAGTGTTACAGCAACTATAAAAAATGGAAAAGTTTCTGGTCTGAAATGGAATAGAAGAGACTTGATGTTATACTTTAATAATAATTTATTATTACAACCAACAGCATACCAGTATTATACACCACCTGTCATAACTTTCATTCCAGTTGATGGCAATGGTGGTGGAGCTAAAGCTGAAGTTGTAGTTTATGGTGGACAAATTATAGATATAGTTTTAATAGATAGCGGATATGGTTACACAAAACCACCAAAAACTGCTATCTCCCGAGGTTATAATATTATTAGACAAAGAAATAAATTAGATACTGTAGCTACATTATCTATTGCACCGAATATAGATTTACAATCTTCGCTACAATTTTTCTCAGAAACTAATTTATATGATTGGAAATTAGTAGAGCCATTATATAATGATGTTTTATTATCATCTCCATTAGGTAATGAGCAAGAGATAGTAAGAATAATATATTGTGAAGACAAAGAAGTATCATTAAAATCTTCTTCTTCTTTTGTTTCTTTGGCAATTTATCCACAAATAAATGTCGATAGTATTTCTTCGGTTACAACAACAAATCAAACTACTTTTGTTTTAGAAATGCCATCTATTTCGTTTATTTCTTCGGAAAGCGAAGTAGAAAAATCAAGAACAACGGGTATTGTAGATTTTGTAACTGAACCAATTACTAATACTCAATTATATTCTGTTGGAAAATTAGGTCCTACCGTATCATCCTTCATAGAAAATCTATTGAATGATAGTGGATTTGCAAATGTTTCTGGAATAAGTATAGAAATGCTCAAATTATATTATGGATTTGATGAGTTATCATATTACAACGAAAACAGATATAACATTACAAGTACCACATCATATGGCGTGGTAATAAATGCTGGTATACCATCAATTCAAGATTATGGATCTTTCTTAGATTCTCCAATAAATTCAACTGATACTATTATTTACATCCCAGATACTTCTGTATTTTCTTCGTCAGGTAAGCTATTGATAGGTAAAGAAGTTGTGTCTTATACATCTAAACTATCTGATAGATTTTTGGGTGTTACAAGAGGAGTCGATGGAACGGAAGCAACATCACATAATGCAGGAGAATATTTAAGAACTATAGGAAATACGGTATAAATATAAATAAGACAGAAAATAGTTCCCCGAAATTTTTTAAATGGCTGCCATCATTTCAGATAAATTTAGAATTTTCAATGCTCAACAATTTTTAGAATCTCTGACAGAGGGATCTACCGATGCTGGTTCGGATAGAACCAGAATGTATTTTTTTGTTGGTAGACCACAACGTTGGGATGCATTTTTAGAAATTTATAGCAAAAATTCTACACCATTTGTCGCTGGACAATTCGTTTACGTCGGCGCAACTTGGGCAACAGCAACTTTTAAAGCTACAATTAGAGAAGTAAAAGAAAATAGTCTGATTCTTTACACAGTAGGTCCTACAGCAACTGCAACGCCTTCTGCAGGGTCTACTATCAAAGGATATGATGGTAGTGCTAATACTGGCGCAACTGCTATCACAGGCGTCTACAGATACGCAACAGAAGACGTTCCACCAGTACCATTAGATACACAAACAGAAAAATATGAAATTTATGATGATATTATTGCAGCAAAAAGAATTACTTCTACTTACGCAAGAGCAGTAATTAGAAGATATAATTGGGATGTTTTAAATAATCCCAAGTTTGATATGTGGAAACCAGATTATTCTGCGTCTCCAGCTGGTGGTGGTCAAATTGGAAAATCTTCTGCTACAGGAGCAACTTCAATTTCCAACGCAAAATTTTATATCATGAATCAAAGATATGAAGTTTTCAAATGTCTTTACAACGGAGAATCTCCAACTAATCCATCTGGAGTAAATATTACATACGAACCAAAAACAACTCCTTCTGCTGGTCAAGGAACTTATTCCAATGGTTTGTATAAAGAGCCAGGAAATACATATATTTGGAAATATATGTATACTATCACAACAGATGATGTTCTAAGATTTTTATCTACAGATTTTATGCCAATTGCATTATCTGGAGATGTTAATTCAAATAGACCTACGGTTGAAGCAGCGGCAGTAGATGGTTCTATTGATGTAGCATTAGTCAAATCTGTTGGCACGAATTTACCTAACGGAACTTACTATGCTCCTATTATTGGAGACGGTACTGGTGGTATTGTAGAACTCGTAATTGCATCGGGAGCAATTTCTTCTGCTAATGTCGTTGCTGCTGGAAGTGGTTATACTTACGCTTCTGTTCCTTTAGTAACTGGCGCAACCACAAGTGCAGGAAAAAGAGGTTTATTTACAACACAAGCTTTAACAACAACAGTAACAGTTGCAGCAAATGCTACTGGAGCACTTGAAGTCATTCTTCCTCCTGCGGGTGGTCATGGATCTGACATGGAAGTGGAATTTAATGCCAAGCGCATTATGACTAATATTAGATTAACTTTCATCGAGAATGCTGGAGATTTCCCAGTCGATAATGATTTCAGAAGAATCGGAATTTTAAAAGATCCTAAACTTTTTGGAACAACTACAAACGCCACAGCAGATACTTTATCTGGATTAAAATCAGTTAAAATTACTGGAGCAACGGCGAATTATATTGCAGATGAAACTATTTCACAAACTGTATCAAATGGAATTGCTAATGGTCAAGTAGTTTCTTGGACATTAGATTCTGGAAGTCCAATTCCTACACCAGGAACTCCAGGAAGTGGCGTGTTGAAATATATCCAATCTCCTGTATATCACACGGATAATGGAATTGTTAAATCATTCCAATCAAATGCTGCTAATGCAATTACAGGTTCATTGTCATTAGCTTCTGGTAATGTAGATGTTGCTCTTTCTGATGGTACAGAAATTTTAGGCGCTATTTTTGTTGATGGTATGTCAGAATCCGAAATTAAACCTAATTCGGGCGAGGTTGTCTACGTAGAAAACAGAAGATTAATCACAAGAGCATCAGATCAAATAGAAGATATTAAATTAGTTATCGAATTCTAATTTTTTATTATAATCTTTACAACATACCGTCAATACAATGCCACAGAAGACAAATCTAAAAGCATCTCCTTACTATGATGATTATGATCGCAATAAAAACTTTTATCGAGTATTATTTCGACCATCATATCCAATTCAAGCAAGAGAATTAAATACATTACAATCGATTTTACAAAATCAAATCGAAAGTTATGGCAATTTTTCATTCAAACAAGGTGATTTAGTAATTCCTGGCGAAGTTGGTCTAAACACTCGATTAGATTATGTTAAATTGTCTTCTGTGTCTGAAGTTGCGGTTAATGTTGATGGTGCAATTGTTTATAAAAAATATGATATAAAGCAATTAAAAGGTCAAAATGTTATTGGATTGTCTTCTGGAGTTGTTGCGTCAGTTTTAGAAGCAGAATATGCTACAAACGAATCTAATGATACTCTATATGTTAAGTATTTAACTGGGGGAGATTCTGCAGAAGAGAAAAGATTTAGACAAGGAGAAACTTTAGAAGTTGTTGATGGAATTAATTCTCCATTGCTTGTCGTAGGAACAGATGGTAGTGTTTTACCAACTACTATTCAAGTAACAAACGTTGATACTAAGTTAACTTCGCAATTAGATAGTCCAGCGATGGGATTTGCTTCCGCTGTTAAAGTGGAAGAAGGAATTTATTTTGTCAATGGATTCTTCATAAGAAATGAAGAGCAATTATTAGTCATCGACAAATACTACGATCAACCATCTGCAAAAATTGGATTTAACATTTCAGAATCTTTGGTAACACCAGAAGAAGATCCTTCCTTATATGATAATGCATTAAATTCTTCTAACTTCTCTGCTCCAGGAGCACACCGTTTAAATATATCATTAGTTTTGACAAAATATGAATATGATGGAATTACTGATAAAAATTTCATTCAATTGTTGTCAGTAAAAAATGGAGTAATCCAAAAGCAAATTAAACAAGCAGAATATAATTTAATTGAAAGTACTTTAGCAAGAAGAACATACGATGAATCTGGTGACTATGTTGTTGATAATTTCTCAGTAGATATTAGAGAATATTACCAGAAAGATAATAATTTAGGCGTATACCAACTAAGCGCAGACGGATTAGTTAATGGTTTTAGTCCAGAAGAAGCTAACAAAAAATTAATCGCAAACGTTAGTCCTGGAAAAGCATACGTAAAAGGATACGAAATCGTTCAAAAAGAATCAAAACAAATAATTTTAGATAAAGCAAGAGAAACTTTATCAAGAGATAATATTACTCTAAAAACAAAAGGTCTTTCTCAATACAAAATAACTAACGTATATAATTCAGTACCATTGAATGCCGAAGGTTCTGATTTATCAGCATACCCAACTTTATATCTCAATTCCGTTTTTAATGACGCTTCAATTGGATTAAATAACACAGAATCTTCAACTGATGCTAAGCAATCTACATTAAGAAGAGGAAAAGGATTTACTAAAAATGATGGTATAAAAACTATCTACATTCAAGTAACTAATACTACAAAATCATTAGGTGCTGTAGATGACACAAGTTTATTGCCAGGTACAGCATCAAATAAAGTAGATTTAAAAAATCTTTGGTTTATTAAAACAAGAACTCAAACAGGATCGGTGTCTACTGTAGATACTATTTCTGGTGTTTCGTTTGCTAAAGTAGAAAAACCAGAAATTTTTGGACCTGGAGCTTTAGTATTAGAATTGACTGTGGTTGGAAGAAAAGATCTTCTACAAGAATTCTTATTAGAGTATGATGATAACTCAGTTTCTAAGCAAAGAAAAATTTATTTTACCCAAAATGATGCTCAAAATGAACTAAACGAATTTGGTTTTATTATAGATTACAATGAGGTTATTACTCCTATTATTGGCGTAGCAAAACCAAAAGATTTTTCTTTCATAGAAAGAGGTTTTGGATTTAATCCAGATATTGATAATGTAGTATCAAAAGGTAGGTTGCCGAAGGGTACTTCAGTATATAACGCTGTTTTTGGATTATCATATTTCAATCCAGTATTCTTCACAAAATTACTATTAGATAGTAATGTAACATCTGCATTTTCTTCTGGAAAATATATTTTTGGAACAACAAGTGGTGCTTATGGTGTTATTGAAGGGGAAACAAATGGATTTTTATCATCAGGAAATAATCTTTTCATAAAAACTTTGTATGGCAATTTTGTTTCTGGAGAAACTATTGTTGCTGAAGATGGTTCAACTTTAAGAATTGCCAAAGAAAATACTGTATCGCATTTCATTGTTGTTAAAAGAGGTGTAGGTTATTCTGCATCATCATTTGTTAATTTAGACGGTGTTCCATACGAAACATCAAAAATTAAATTAGAATATGGTGGCGGCGGAACTTTATATAAAGTATCTGTAATAGACAGAGATGCTGTTTCTGTTGCATATGCTTCGCCACCGTCTATAAGTATCACTTCACCATCAAATCCATCAACTGCAGCTGTAATTGTACCAGTTCTATTTAAAAATACTGTTCTAAATTATTCTCCACAAAATGTAAAATCTTTCTATAGTTCTTTCGGTTCTGCAAATAATAATTTTACTGCAGATATAGAAATTACCAAATCACAATATTCAGAAATATCACAAGTTACTGAATTTAGTTTTACTGGAACGAAAGGTTCGAGATATTTAGAGTGTGTTGGTTTTAATGGCGATGCATCTCTACAATTGATTCAAGGAGATATTATTCAGTATAATGATAATACTGGAGCTGTTAATAAAGTTGTTGTACAATATGCAACAAAACCAGAAGGAGCAATAAAATCAAGAATTTATATTGATAATGTTTTACCTAATAATGTATCTTCTTCGTCTGTAATTAGATTAAGACCTGTTGTAGATAACACAACAAAATCATCGCTAATATTCCCAACTGGCAGCAAAGAAGTAGATTCTTTGATAAAATCAACCGAAGATTCGAAAATAAAATATTATTTCAGAAGAGATTTTGTCACTGTTGGATCTTCTAATGGTGGAAATATAACCTTTGCTGCTCAATTACCTTTTGGTACACAAAGATTTGTTTCTTTCAACGAAAAAGATTTTATTATAACTGTGTTGGATCCAGGAAATTCAACAGCAATAAGTAAAGGAGATATAATGTATGTTTCTCCTGATTTTATACAAATCAATAATATTTCACAGCAAAATTCTGATATATCATCTGGAACTATAACAATCAATTTCCCAGAAAACTATTTCGGAAATAATATTACCAATTTCCCCAAATTAAAACTTACTGCAACTGTAGAAGTTTCTAAAGCAAAACCAAAAATTAAAACCACAGTAGCTAACAAAAGAATCGTAGTTGTTGCTTCTGGAGATAGAGTAATTCCATTACGCGGCAGAGATTATGATTCCGAAGATGTAAACATCAATTCTTATTCTGATGCTTATAAACTAATCAAAGTTTATGAAGGTTCTTCTTCTTTACCACCAGTAGTAGATACAAATAATAATTTAATTTCTGGTACAGATGTTACTGATAGATTTACTTTTGATGATGGTCAAAGAGATACATTTTATGATGTTTCCAGAATAGTTTTAAAACCAGGATTCCAACCAACTACAGGACAATTAGTAATTGCTTTTGATTATTTTGAGCATTCCCAAGGAGATTTCTGTACTGTAGATTCTTATGTACATGAATCTGGTGTTCTTCCTGACGAAATTCCATCATTCAATTCTTCTGTTTATGGAATTGTTTCTCTAAAAAATGTTATTGATTTTAGACCAAAGGTAGATTCTGCAACAACTATAACGGGATTCCAAGATAAGTCTATATTATCTCAACCCGATTATATCAGTTTTACTGGTTCTGGCGGAACAGTATCAAGCACACCAGCACCTTCAGATAATATAGAATTTACAATTTCATTCAGTGAATCTCAATATTTGGATAGAATTGATGCGTTATTCTTAAACAAAACTGGAGAGTTTGTTATAAAGAAAGGAAATCCTTCATTGAATCCTTCAAAACCAGACATCATTGATGATGGTATTTCTTTATATTATTTCTACGTTCCAGCTTTCACTAAATCTTCCAAAGATGTTAGGATTTTGCCAGTAGATAACAAACGTTATACTATGAAAGATATTGGCAAATTAGAGAAGAGAATTGAAAGATTAGAATATTATACAACACTCAGCATTTTAGAGCAGCAAGCACTAAACATGCAGATAAAAGATGATATTGGATTAGATAGATTAAAGAGTGGATTTATTGTAGACAATTTTGAAACTCATAGAGTTGGCAATTTAAAATCAATTGATTATAAATGTTCAATTGATACACAGCAATCGGTACTTCGCACTCAGACAAAAGAAGATAGTTTCTCTTTACTGGAAGTAAATACAAGAAAAGATCAAAGAGACAAAGATGGTTATAGAAATAGCAATGGTGTTATTTCATTACCATTTACTGATGTAGTTTATGCTAAAAATGAATTTGCATCAAAAACAATAAATCCAAATCCATTTGTTATCTTACAATACGTTGGAGATGGTTATTTACAACCAAGTATTGATCAATGGTACGATAATTCAGTCGCTCCATTGATAACTGATAACAATACTGGATTATTCTCAATCTTCCTTGCGAAAGATGATATTAGAGAAAGTTTTGCAAGTATATACAATTCTTTCTTAATCAATTGGGTAGGCACTAATAAATCCTTCTATAATATTAATTCTTTAGCAAATAGTAATATTGATGCTTCTATTTCCTCGGTAGAAATTGCTTCTATAGCAAGCTCTTCGAATATTAGTCCACAAAATAATGAAATCGCAAAAGGTGTTGCATACAAGACTGTTAATAATAATTCTGTAATCGATACGATACAGTTTTTTGCTCGTTCAATTCCCGTAAAATTTGTAATTAAAAGATTAAAACCAAAAACTCAAGTTTATGTATTTTGCGATAGCAGAAATATTGGCAGATGGGTTTGTCCAGATTCAAGATTTACTGAAGTAGCAGGAAATTCTTTAACAGCATTTAATTCTCCGATTGTTACAGATGAATATGGCAATGCCAGTGGAATCATTCTCATTCCAGCAGGTAAAGCACCAAGAGAAAATACTACATGGACGGGAGATGCCAAAACTGTAGTATATGACGAATTTTCGGAAGAATTACGTTTTACTACTGGAATAAAAACTCTCAGATTTACAACCAGTGTATCTGATGAAAATAAAGATAAAGTAGATTCTTACGCAGAAGTAAAATATTATGCTACTGGTATCATGCCAGAAAATCCAGCATCAATTATTTCTACTACACCAGCATATTTTAAAGCTAATGAAGGCGTTCAATTAGTAGATAATAATACATCAAATAAAGAAAAACCAAATGCATTATCACAAACTTTCAAAATAGAAAATTTTGATGGTGGTTTGTTTGTGACTGGAGTTGATTTGTTCTTTGCTAAAAAAAGTTTAACTATTCCAGTTAGAGTTTATTTAAGTAATGTAGAGTCTGGAGTTCCAGGTAAATACATCATCCCAGGAACAGAAATTACATTACATCCCAACACATTCTTAAAAGTATTTGCTTCTGGCAATTTAACAATTAAAGTTGGCGAAATCGTTACTGGTGCAAGATCTACTGCATCTGGTCCAGTATTTAAAGTTTATGATAAAAATAATATTGAAGTTTTACCATCTGCTTCTAATGAAATTTCTTTATCTAACGAACAAGTTTACACTTTAGTATTAAATAATCACAATGGTAAATCATTTATAGAATCAGAAGATTTATCAATTCAATCTGTAACACAATTCAACAACGCAAATAATACGAATCTATTACTAAAAATAGCAAAAGATTCTGGTAAAGTAACTGATTTAATTTTAAAATCAACTGGATCTGGATATGAGTCGGCAGTTATTACCATCGAAAGTCCACAACTTCCTGGGGGCAGCACTGCAACTGGATTAGTTAGAGTTTCCGATGGCAAAATTTACTTAGCTGAACTTGGTATCTCTGGAAGAGGTTATACAGAACCTCCATCTGTTGTTATTAGAGGAACAGGTTCTTCTGCTACAGGTGCTGTCATTGAATCAAAAATTTCAATAGATGAACCAGCTGTCAGAATGGGAGTATCTATCGATGCAGCTGGTTCAATTCAATCAACAACTGCATCCAAATTTAAATTCGAATATCCAGTTTATTTACAAAATGATACTGAATATTCTCTATCAATTGAAACAGATTCTACTGATTATGAATTATGGGCATCTAAGTTGGGAGAAATAGATAAATCCACAGGTGCTGTTATAAACACACAACCTTTATTAGGATCCGTATACAAATCACAAAACACTGATAATTGGACAGAGGATTTATTTGAGGATATTAAATTTACATTATACAGAGCTGAATTTGCTTCAAGACCAGCAACTTTATTATTAACTAATGAGGATTTACAATTCGAAAAAATGGAATTAAATCCATTCGAAACATATGCATTTGCAAATACCAATGCAACATCTCCTCTATTCAAGAATAACAATTCTATCGTAAAAGTAAGACACAGAGATAATGGATTTGAACCTGGCGGTAAATCTTATGTCTACTTCAAATCAGTAGAAGAAGTTGGTGGATTGAGTTCAATCGCATTAAATTCACAATTATATAAAGTATCTAATTGTGGTATTGATTATTATAATATTGTTGGTCCATCAAGAGCTGGTTCCACTGAAATTGGTGGAGGTAAAACAGGATTAGTATCTTATAACAGAAAATACGAAAAATTATATACTCAGATTAATTATTTACAAGCATCTGGCACTAACATTGATAGTTATGTGACAACTACAAATATTATCCCAGTAGATTCAAAAACTCAAAATTATACTTCATATAGTTTAGCACCAGAAGAAAAAATATTTTTAAATAAAGAACAGTATTTCTTAAATCAAAAAGTACTGGCATCAAGAGTTAATCAAACTTTTAATAACATAGAAAGATCTTTAACTTATCGTTTTGTTCTATCTACTACTAAATCTTATTTAAGTCCTATCATTGATTTGAGAAATGCTTCGATAAAAACTATCAATAATAGAGTAGAAAATTGTAATGGTTTTGAAGATAGATTTGGAAAGAGATATCAAAAGTTAAAATTCTATTCCGTTTATAGATTCACGGTATCTGGCAATAATGCTACTGCTATCAGTTTGAATCAAACCGTCAAAGGATTAACTTCTTCGGCATCTGGAGAAATACTTCGTGTTATAGGAAATGATATTTTTGTAAAAGTTAAAAATAATTTAACTTTCGTAGCTAATGAACTATTATTTTTCTCAAGTCAATCTGCTTCTGGTGGTAATTTAGCAAGTGTTAATGTTTCCATTTCATCTGCAGGAATTTTTGAGCAAACATTTACCTTTGTCAATGGTGCTTCTATTGTTGCATTCAATCCATTAAATGTTACCGAAAAATATGACAACAAAATTACTGGCAAAATTATACAGTGGGATCCTCAAGTAAAAGAATTGATAATTGAAAATGATAAAAATCCAATTAATTCTGATTATGTAAGTAAAATTACTTTAGGAAGTGCATTTAGTAGAAATAATGTAACTAATCAGCAATCACCAGACATCTTTAGAGTTGGCGATTTAATTTCTTACGACGGAGTTACTATAGAAAATGCGAAATTTGTTGAAGTAAGTTCTATGGAGTTTACTCCAGGTATAGATTTTGTTGCTGAAAATGGATCTAAGAATAGCTCTGCAGTTGCTAAGTATGTAACCAAAGAAGTTTCTATCAACAATCCAGCAACTGCAATTGACATGAGAATGACATTAAATGTTAAAGATATAAACAACGTCAAAGTTTTGTATAAGAAAAAAGATGCTTCTTCCCAGCAAAACTTTGATGACTTGAATTGGGAATATTTCAACATTGATGGATCACCAGATAATCCAGAAATTGCAACAGCCGATAATACTATTTCAGGTCAATTTGAAAAACAATCTTCATATCAAGAATTGCGTTATAGTGCATCTAATTTACCAGAATTTTCTTCGTATGCAATTAAGATTGTTATGCAATCAGATGACCCAGCATTTGTTCCAAAAATTCAAGATATTAGAGTTGTAGCATCTTATTAATATGGATAGATATGTAAAAGTTGAGGGGCATGAAGGTTTTGTTCGAGATATTCAAACTGGAGCAATTATCAATACCGTGCCCCAAAAAAAGAAGTCTTTTTCAAATGAGTTTAAAAATGTAGTCAATGATCTAAATACTTTGAAGGAAGAAATATCAGAAATTAAAACGTTACTCAAGAAGTTATTACAATGACATTAAGATTCGTCCCAAACACATATACTTTAGACGAGCAAAGACAAGAAATTAATAATCTTGCTTCTGATGTCAATGCAATTGATACTGATTTTAATGAAAGAGTGGATGACAGATTATCTGCTCTTCTATCTGGAGGAACTGGTATTTCTGCAACTTATAATGATGCTGGCAATTCTCTGGCATTAGCGATAGATTTTACAGAATTTAATACAGATAGTTTAACAGAAGGCACAAGTAAATTATTCTTTACTGAATTAAGAGCAAGACAATCATTCAGTATTGCAGCAGAACCAACAGCATCTGGAAATGGTGATCTTTCATATAATAATTCAACTGGCGTTTTTACTTACACACCAGCAGCATTTACATTAAATGATGTTACTACCAACGGCAGTACAACTACAAATAGTATTAGTGTTGGTAGTTTAACTGCTACATCTGGTAATATTAATGTATCTACTGGACAAGCATATAGAATTAACAATACTAATGTTTTAACAGCAACTACACTTGGATCTGGTGTTATTGCTTCGAGTTTAACATCTGTAGGAACTTTATCATCACTTACAGTAACGGGTGCTATTACTGCTAATGGTGGAGTTAATGTTGCCACTGGACAAACATATCAAATTAATGGCAATAATGTTTTAACATCAACCACACTTGGTTCAGGTATTACTTCTTCCAGCTTGACATCTGTTGGAACTTTATCATCACTTACAGTAACTGGTGCTATCACAGCTAATGGTGGCATTAATTTAGGTGATAATGACAAAATATTATTTGGTGATGGTAATGATTTGGAAATTTTCCACGATGGTGCAAATAGTGTGATAGCAGATAGTGGAACTGGAAAATTACTTTTATTTGCCAATGATGGTTTATTTTTACAAAGTAGTGTTACTGAGTATTACGCAAAGTGCAATTCAGGTGCAGCAGTAGAAATTTATCACAATAATGTAAAAAAATTAGAAACTACCACATCTGGTATAACAGTTAGCGGTAGCAATATAAATCTTTCTACATCAAATACACCAGCATCCGCAACTGCTACTGGAACATCTGGCGATATTAGATGGGATGCCGATTACATTTATGTCTGTGTTGCCACAAACACTTGGAAGAGATCCGCTATTTCAACCTGGACATAAATAATTAATATATTTAAATTATTTCTATTATGGACACATCATCACTGAAATCTGAATTCGAAGGTCAAATGAAAGATATCGAAGTTAAAATTTCCAAAGCTAAGGATGAATTAGCAAAAATGGAAGAATATAAACTTAAATTGATTGGCGGTCTTGAAACATTAGCACTTCTGGAAAATAAAGAAGAAGAGCAAACAGAAACTGATAATAACGATTAATTAAGCAAGTAGGAGAATAAAATGGCAGCAATTCCAATTAATCTTGTTATAGAGCAAGGATCGGATTTTGATGCCACTTTTAATATCCAGAATGAAGACAATACAACTCCTTTAAATTTAACTGGGTACACCGCAGTTGCAAAGATGAAAAGGAGTTATTATGCTTCATCTTTCACTTCATTTACTATAAATTTTGTTGATCGTTATAATGGCATCATAGGTATTTCTTTAACTAATACCCAAACACAAAGTTTAGAAAATAGACGTTATGTTTATAGTGTTGTTTTAACTTCTCCTCAAGGTAAAAAATCCAGAGTTATTGAAGGTATTGCTGAAGTTACTCCAGGAACATAATGGCAAACTATAACGTATCAGTAAAAAATTCAAACTATAATGTACTGTCTGGTCCACAGAAAAGGTACAATATTGGAGTTAATTACGAAATACCAAGTAAGTATCTTCAGTATGGAAACGAAGTATTAGATAATATATCTAATGATTTTGATGGCACTACAACAATTTTCGATCTAAAATTAAATTCTGTAGCATATACTCCTGTAAATGATCAGCAATTAATAGTTTCCATAAATGGATTAATGCAAACTGCTGGAGTTGATTATGCAGTTTCGAATAATCAGATTGTTTTTACCAATCCTCCAACAAGTTCTGATTCGATTTATATAGTAGCTTTATCTACAACAGCTGATTTAACAAGAACTATTAATTTTATTCATGATTCTGGTTCTCAAACTATGGTTGCCGAAACCAAAGGATCTTTAACTTTAGATGTTACTGGAAGAATACAATCATGGACATTAACATCAGAACAAACTGGATCAATTCTATTAGATATTAAAAAATCTTCTTTCGAAGATTATCCAAATGTTATTTCAATTTGTGGGATAGATAAACCATCTTTAAATAATCAAAATAAAAATAGAAATTTGTTATTAACTGGATGGCAAACAGATATATTAGCTGGAGATATTTTACAATTTGAAGTTTTATCTGCTCAAAGCATTCGAAGATTTGTATTATCATTGAAGTTGTTCCTATAATAAATAATTGTAAGCATTGCTTCGTTATAAATAAAAATAAACGCAATTAAAGTTTGGAGAACTATAAATGGCACTTTTAGTACCTAATATTGGCGAGTTGGAATCACTTCGCTATCTTGTAAATCAAAGTAATCATGTTCCAAGTAGAGAAGATAATGCTCCCAGAGATTTGGTTTTAAAACTTTACACCAGCAACACCGCCCCAGCTGAAACGGATGTCCCTTCAGCAACCGCATATTTTGAACCATATGCTGCTGGTAATACAAATACATACGGAACTGCACCAACAACTGGGTATCCTCTATGTGCTAATAACAGAACTGAAGCACGTTATTCATATTCTTCTCAGCGTGGTATTCTTTTAAACGGTTCACGTTGGAAAATTTCTACAGCAGCAGATCCAGTAGCATCATCAACTGGTTCCAGCGGTGCTCAAGATTCATATGAAATCACTCTAACTGGATTAACTGGTACTCCAAGCGTTGGAAATCTTGTTTCAGGAACAGGTATTGGTTCTGGTGCTAAAGTTGCTCGTGTAGATGGTTCTACTGTTATTCTATCTGTAAAGAACTCAGGTACAGTTAGTGGCGTAATTTCATTCACTGGTGGAGTAACTACTGCTACTTATCCAGAGCAAACATTTACCTTTAGTGCAGCAGCTGGTAACGTTTACGGGTATTATATCGTAAGAGCAAATAACATGCCTCTAAACGTTCATGGCGTTGCTAATGCAGCAACTGCCTCTGCAGCTACCCAAATTAACAAAGGCGATGCTACAGACGTTTGTATTGGTGTTATCGGTAATGATTACATCACTCTACCAAACACAGCTAATGTTATGGATAACATTACTCTTGGTATGGTTGTTAGTGGAAATGCGGCTATTCCTGCTGGCACCCGAGTTGGTGGAGTTGATCGTGCTCTAAGAAGAATTTATTTGATTAACTCTTCACTACAACCTGTTCTTTTAATCGATAACATTCAGGGTGCTACTGATCCTTCAATTACTCTTGATCACTCTCAAGCAAGCACTGGTGCTAATAATCACCAACTTCAACCAGGCGATATTATTTACATTGCAAGAGGAACTGGTAACACAACCACTACCGCAAATACTTACACAATTTTCACAACTCCATCTGCAACTACATTCACAACAACTCCTGCTCTTGATGGAACTGGATCCCTAACTCTTTACAGCAGCATCATGTTTGCTGAGAGATTTACAAATGGTCCATACCCAATTCAGAACGACGGTGACCAAATCAAGGTAACTCTAAATATCAGTCTTGACTGATATTTTAATTTTCAAACTTTAATATATATATTTTCATTAAGGAGGTGGGTGGTATCCCACCTCTTTTTTTGATTTTAAAAATATAGTAGTTACTATGTCCGTTTATTCTTATACTACAGATAGTATAGAAATATTTGAGAGTCCAATTTTATATGGATTACTCTCAGAAGTTCCTGCAGAAACTATTGATGCAGGAACTATTTCTGTGTCTGCAAATAGTGTAGAAATCAACGGTTACATAGTAAACACAGAAACAGTATATCCGTTTGGTTCAGCAAAAGTTTTTGGTAATTCAAATTCTTGTTTTGTAAAGAATGCAAATATAGAAAAAGCAATACTCAAATTATCAGGTAAAATCACGGAAGGAATTAGATTTACCTGGGTTGGATCAGGAACACTATTTGAAATTGGTGGTGGTCAAGAAAGAATAATTGCTCCATGGATTGGATCTTCTGGCCCACTTCGTTTTATTGGATTATCCATTAATAAACAATCGCACAGTTACAACGAATTTGTTACTGTATTTACTACCGCAGATGATTTTGGATTGATATCATCTGCGGTATCTTCGTATCAAGATTTTGGTAGTGTTTCTATTACAGAATTTAATGATGGAATACAAGATTATGGTTTAATTACTACTAAAAATACCGAAACATCTTTCTCTACACCATTCGGTATTAAAGGATCTGCACAAGAAATATTTAAACCAACATTTGGTCAGATTGGTCAAGGATCAATTAATATATCTGGAGAATCTGCAAATCAATTTATCCCTTCATATGATTCATTTGGTCTATTTAATATCACTGGTGGCGAAAGATATTCAAGAACAATTATTAATTCATCAACATGCTTTATATTAAGTCTTGGTTCCAAGCAAGAATCTGCAATATTTGATTACAACTCAAATTCTACAGTATCTTACACAGAAGAAGATTTTGAGTTTATTACTTCTGTCGGATTAACAGAAGATTGTGGATCAATGGCATTACCATTAGATTCTGGAATAGATTCTTATGGATATATCACAAATCTAACCACAGAGTACTCATTCGGGTCTATAGGATCACTTGGTGGTCACGGTATTGAAGAATATAAACCAACATTTGGTCAGATTGGTCAAGGATCAATTAATATATCTGGAGAATCATTAAGTCAATTTATTCCTTCATATGATGCATTTGCTCTATTCAATATCACTGGTGGCGAAAGATATTCAACAACAATTAGCAACAAATTATCGATTGAATTATCCACTGCTGGTTCAATAAAAGAAACATCATCATTTGATTACAATATAAGCTCAATTGTAAATTACACAGAAGAAGATTTTGAATTCATTACTTCTGTCGGATTAACAGAAGATTGTGGATCAATGGCATTACCATTAGATTCTGGCATAGATTCTTATGGATATATCGTAAATCTAACTACTACCCACGCATTTGGTTCTGTAGGAACATTTAGTGGTCACGGTATTGAAGAATATAAACCAACATTTGGTCAGATTGGTCAAGGATCCATTAATATATCTGGAGAATCTTCGAATCAATTTATTCCTTCATATGATTCATTTGGTCTATTCAATATCACTGGTGGCGAAAGATATTCC
>Ga0078894_10000628_pt1 | contig 25076 bp, 23 predicted proteins | sample LauGreSu1BDMLBSD_2_FD_67506 | JGI IMG/M metagenome (GOLD analysis project Ga0078894, IMG submission 67506) | Freshwater lake microbial communities from Lake Michigan, USA - Su13.BD.MLB.SD (version 4) (version 4) | ecosystem: Environmental > Aquatic > Freshwater > Lake | place: Lake Michigan... | reverse complement strand
CTAATAAATTTTTTCCAAAAGTATTTTGCGAAAACAAAAATTGGACATTTATAAATGTCCATTTTCTGGATTTCCCAAATGAGTCTTGAAAAAAAGGGTCAAAAACTGCCTTTGTGATGCTAAAGCTCACAAAAACCTTTAGTGGATTTTCGACTGAGAGCATAATTTTGTGAGCATAATTTTAAATTTAAAAAAAAAGGATTTAGATTTTTTTCTTTTTATAAAATAATGGAAACTTTTGGAACTATTTTAGTGGCAAAAAATGGCAATAAAGTGGCAAATAAATATGTGTGTGAAAAATGTGACTATACATGTATTAAAAAATATAATTGGGACAAGCATATAATTACAGCAAAACATATCAAGAAAACAATGGAAGCCAAAATGGAAATAAAAAATAGCAAAAAATGCCAATCTGATATGACATGTGAATGTGGAAAAAGTTACAAGAATAAAAGCGGACTATGGAAGCATCAAAAAAAATGTAATTATAAAGAAAATAATTCAGTTACACTTGAAGAACCGGAAGAAAATGTAATAAACAATACTATGATTGTTGAATTACTTAAACAAAATAATGAGTTTAAAGAACTGATTATTGAACAGAATAAGAAAATATTGGAATTGGTAAACAATAGTAATGTAACAAATATTACAAATAATAATAACACTACGAACAACAAGTTCAACTTGAATGTATTTTTGAATGAAAAATGCAAGGATGCCTTGAATTTAACCGATTTCATCAGCAACTTGAATGTCGGGTTTTCAGATTTCGAGAATTTCGGGAAAATCGGGTATTCTAATAGCATTAGTCATATTTTTATTCGCGGATTAAAAGAACTCGACGTTTATAAACGTCCGATTCACTGTAGCGATTTAAAAAGGGAAGTGATCCATGTAAAAGACGATAATACCTGGAAGAAAGATGATGAAAAGGAACAGATGATCAAGGCAATTAAAATGATTGAACACAAGAATATAAAGCAAATACCTGATTGGATAAAAGCCCACCCGGCACATGCAGATATCAGAAGTAAGAAATTCGACGAATATTCCAAGATGCTGGATCAGTCGATGGGAGAATACGAAGACGAGGATAACCAAAAGAATTACCAGAAAATAATCAGGAGTGTTGCCAAGGAAATCCTGGTTGAGAAAGATTCATAGAACTTTGATTGGTTACAAAATATAATTATTTTGTTTATAATAATTATATTTTAGATATATTTCACATATTTTACAAGTATGAAATATCACTCCTGATAAGTTATCTGTAAAATCTAATGTAATATATGATACACGCAATTATTAAATACGGTATACCAACTATATTAGAAATAAAATATCTATTTTTTGTATTGATTTCTAAATCACATAATTCCAACATTGGATCCATTATAATAAATTCATCTTCACAAAGTTTTTGTTCCAAAATACTTAAAAAACAACAATCAAACGTATAAAATAATATACCTACTATAAATAAAAACGCAATTGTTATATTACAAATGAAATATGGAGCAATTAATAAATTGTATATGAATAACGGGGGTGCACTCATATGAAACGTTCTTATGATGATTCCGAGACTTTTACTTGATAGTTTTCCATTTTTTAATTTTTCAGATAATTCACCCATATATTCTTTCATCCACAGTTTTAATTTTTTTTTAATATCTCTAAAATTCATTATATAGATTATATTATATAAATTACTAAAAAAATATTAAGTTTTAAACAAAAAATATTAATATTATTTTATTATAGTATTTTCTTATGGAAGATTTAAATGATAATATAGAAAATAAAAAGAAGAAAGAGAAAAAAGAAAAGAAGGAAAAGAAGGAAAAGAAGGAAAAAAGAAATAAGTCCAAAGAAACTCCAAGAGACCTCTCCTCTCGAAAAATAACACCTGATTTTGATAAACAATTAAATATTTTATTTAAAAGTTTTCGTAATAACTATATTTTTTATTTGACATTATTTTTTTGCTTGTACAAATTTAGACAAAATTCCAACATCAAATCATCTTATACCAAGTTAATATTTACATTTTTGTTCATCAGTATATTTGGATATTTTACACATTATATTGCACATCATATTAATTTTTCCGAGCATTGCAAAGAGAAAAATAACATGCTAACTAATAATAGTTATATTGCCCCTGTTATCAAATTTTTGGTAGATGTTAGTGATTTTCATGACGTAACGCATCATGATACAAGTATAAATAAACAGCCTGTTAATATAATTTACGAATTTATAAATAATGTTTTTATGCAAGGTGTATTATTAGTTCTTCTTGTAAAATTTTTTACAAATATGATTGATTCACGTGTAGTAGTTTTATGGGCTTTTTTCTATGCTACTGTACATAATATTAATTATTTATTTATAAAACCAACAACACATAGAGATCATCATATAGATAATCATACGAATTACGGAATTGATTTTTGTGATATATTATTTAATACAAAATACGATTGGAATGATATTGAATCACACAATCATGGTGCGATTAATTTATTGATTATAACTTATGTAATAACAATGTTTACGTAATAGTCATTTACACGACTGAATACATTTCAAGTGCGAGTTTTCTCTGTTGACTAAAGTCGCATATTGGTTTTACATATTGAATATTTTTATAGTCACTCCAATGTTTATGCCATTCATGTATTATCTTGGGTTCAAGTTCGCTCAACTCCGGGATCCATTTTTTAATATAAACGCAGTTCGGATCATTTTCAAGTGATTGACTCCAAGGATTAAAGATGCGATTATATTGCTGACTATCTGCACCGGTACCCGCAACCCATTGCCAATTACCGTTATTTGAAGCCACGTCATAATCCGTTAATTTCGTGGCAAAGTATTTCTCTCCTTCCCTCCAATTTATTAAAAGGGTTTTGACTAAAAAAGAAGCGACAATCAATCTGGCACGGTTGTGCATGAACCCGGTTGTATTGAGTTCTCGCATAGCGGCGTCTACTACAGGAAACCCAGTCATCCCAGTTTTCCATGCTTCTAACCATCGTGAATTATGATGCCATTTAATTTTTGAATACGAGTGTTTCATCGGATGACCCAATACATGTGGGTAGTTATACAAAATATTCATATAAAAATCTCGCCATACCAATTGTCTATTTAAATCGTGATAATTTTTCGATTTAAATGCCCAATAAACTTCTCTGATTGAGAGACATCCGAATTTGATATATGCGGATAATTTACTGGTCGATTTGTCTAAATTATTCCTGGTTGACGGATAATGATTCTGAGTTCTTAATGCGGATTTTAAAGCTCCAATTGCCCTTTTTCTTCCCCCGATTAATATATTTTCATTTGTTTTGGTGAATTTGAAAAAGGCATCGTTGAGAGAAATCAGGTGAGTACCGGCAGGAGTCCCCGATTTTTTAGTGAATTTCATTTGTTTTTTCAGAGGCGCCGGTTTTTCTACCGGATGTTTCATGCATGTCTCGTAATATGGTGTGAATTTTTGGTAGGCGTTTCCTGATCCATTGAAAATCGTCCCAGGTTCATGTAAATAGTAATCGCCGGTTTGAATACATTGAACATCATGTTTTTTACACAAGGCTGTAATCGCTGCATCTCTTTTTAGTGCATATGGAGTGTAATCGGTATTGAAAGCTACTGCATCTATATTGTAATATTTGATGCAGTTGGAAACAACGCTCTCATTATGACCATAAAAGGTATACAACCGACCACCCTTTTGTGAGATTGCCTCGGATAAATCTTCTAAAGATTCAATCATAAACTGAACAGCGTTATTTGATTTATAGGCATTGCTGTTGCCCACTTGTTCAGGCGTGAATATGAATATCGTATACACGTTTTTACATATGGAAACCAAATGGTTTAATCCATTGTTGTCGGCTATTCTAAAATCTCGACGAAATATGAATAACCCATTTTCAAATGCGTTTTTTTTGGTGATTGGTTGGCTTAGGCTTTCATTTTCCATACTTTAATATTATATATATACGAATATAATATTGAATACAATTATTACACAATTTTACACAATATTCATTTTGCTGATGAACCAATCAACCGATTTTTTACAGCCGTCTTGAATCGATGTAAATTCAAATTTATAGTCTGGTCCAAGGAGTTCTCGTAGTTTATGATTGGTGACGGTCTTTTTGTATTGTCCATCGCTATAACTTGAATCAAAGACGATTCGATCTTCATAATCAAAACAGCGAGCGATAGTGCGTGCCACGCATTCTATACTTACCTCCATGGTTTCATCCACCGATAAAATAATATTATCCCCGTTATATTTTTCAATGACCATCATTATTAGACACGCTAAATCCTGTGAATAAATAAATTGTCGTAACGGTTTACCGGTTCCTCTTACAATAAAATCCTGGTCATACAATTTTGCTAAATAACATTTGTGTATAAGTGCAGGTAATACGTGTGCGTTCTCCAAATCAAAATTATCATGCGGACCATAGATATTAGTAGGAATGATACAGACAAAATTATCGCCATAGGATTCACGATAAGCTCGACAATGGACTTCCAACATGCGTTTTGCATAAGCGTATGCATCATTGGATCCGTGAGGTGGTCCATTGTGCAACATGGTTTCATCAATCGGGTATTCTATTTGATCCGGGAAAATGCAGGTGGATAAACATGCAATCAGTTTTTCAACTTTGTGATCATGTGAGCATTTCACCACGTTGTAGTTAATCATTAAATTTTTTTCCAACATGTCTACTTTTTGATTCATATTTTTGTACAAACCGCCGACATTTGCTGCTAAATGAATTACCAAATGGGGTTTAAGGTCGACAAACATTTGATTTGTTTGTTGGAAATCGTATAAATCGTAATCTTTGGATGAAACAAAGATGAATTCGTATTTATCCTTGAATTCGCCAGCAATGGATTGTATTCCGTGACCGACTAAACCCGAACCACCAGTAACTAATATTTTTTTCATTTTTATCTTATAAAATGTAAGAACAAAAAATATTAGTTTTTTCTACGAGTTTTTCTTTTCCTTGATGATTTTTTTTGGTGTTTTTTAATTGTTTTTCGAGGGAGTTTTTTCTTGTATTTTTTATTTGTCTTGATGTATTTTGTCCCTTTTCTTCTTCCCTTACGATGCTTAATCGTTTTTCCTCCGATTGTACCATCATAATCATATAATCGTCTTTTCACCGGATCAGACAAAACTACATATGCTTGTGATATTTTTTGAAATTTAGCTGTTGCACCTTCGCTGCTATTTTTGTCAGGATGCCATTGTCGTGCCATTGTGCGATATGCTGTTTTAATCTCTTGTTGACTTGCAGTACGAGGTATTCCTAATTCTTGGTACAAATCGATTGGTTGGGGTATATTATTCTGTTGATTATAAACTCTATCACGTTGACGCTGTGAGCCTCGCGCATTCATATCATCTACAAAAGTTCGTGCTTCATCGAATTGTGGTGGTGTATTTGGTCTTCCCGGGGTTGGTATTCTCTCTCCGAATTGTGGTGTATTTGGTCTTGTTGGCGGTTGTTCTAATATCAAACCAACTTCTCGAGGAGTAATCGGTGGAATAATCGGTGGAATAACCGCAACTCTATTTTCTTGAGGTGGATTTTCTCGATCATTCACATCTGGTTGGTTTATTCTTACTAAAAGTTCATTCATTCTGTCAATGATATTATTCCAATTTCTTAGAAGCCAATCACGAAATGCAGGAACATTATCTACAAAACGACCTAATAAATAAATCATACTATCTCTTGCATAACGAATACCTACAACACACCCATGTAAAATAGGAGGTGCGACTGTATCTAACGCATATGGATTGATCGGTTCTTCTTCTTCTGCTTCAGTAAGGAGTTGAATTTCATTATGTTGTGTTCCAAAAATATGTCCAACCATTTGAAAAAAACGTTCCTTTGTTCTATATTCTTTCTCAGCAACACCATTCAGATAATTTTCAAGATATTTATCACTTTCATCTTGATTTGTAAAAACGTTATGAATCACTTGTTTGATATCTTCAAAAGCATTTTTAATTACTGGATTTTCAACATATCTTTCTATGTCGGTTAAATCAAACGCAGATTCAGGTAAAACAATTGGAAATTCTGATTCTTCTATTATAACCTGATAACATTTCATTGGTTTTACTTTATCATTTACATCTTTATTTTCAATAAATACGTATTTGTCGAATCCTTTATGGTAATAATTATATTTTTGATTATCTAATTCATTCGGATTTAACTTTGCCCCAGTCGTAGGGTGAATATTGTAGTTTTTATCTTTATATCCGATATTCCACTCGTTTTCTGCATATACAACACAGTCGTATTCTGTAGATTTATTTAATAATTGAACATTTCTTCCAAATTGTAAAGTTATTGGCTCTGGCTTATTTCGTAAATAGTATTTTATTTCATCCTTGATTTTCACATACTTATTGTTATTTTTTCTCTGAAGATCTTGTTTATCGACAATCATTTTCAAGGCTTTTACTACTTCAGGTGTAGAATTTATGTCTTTAATCATTTTATCGATACACTCTTCTTTATTCGTGCACTCATATTTTTCCTTGAGTTGATCCATCATTTCAAAAGGAATATCACGAGAAAATAGTTCTTTTAATTTTTTTTCATCAAATTCGTAGGTCGTTTTTTTTTCATAATCTTGATTTAATTCGACTCTTTCTTTATCTACATTTTTTTCAACTTTATCCACATTTTCTCCAACTTGATTCATTGTTTTTATATCTGGATTAACCGTAAAATCCATATTATAATTTATTTGATATGTTCCGTCGCCATTCACCTGATCTACAGTTCCTTTTAATTTATAATTGCCATATTTAACTATGACATTGGTACCTTTGATGATAGGAGTATCTACTTTTTTAAGATATTGTTTTCCAAATATTTCACTATGACAACAAGTTAAATTTGCGAGCAACACATAAAGTTTTGCTTCAAGAAGTAACAAATAATCCTCAAATGCTTTATATCTTTCAATTTCGGTTGCGTCTGGTTTCGTATTCACATATTTATCTACAAGTAGTTGTAGATTTTCATTTAACCATTTTAATCCATCAAGAATTAAATTATAATAATAATTATTTGTACTATTTGTTGTTGATTTCAACCAATTTAAAATAAATATGATAACAAATGTCGTATTTTCAACACCATAACAAAATAGAAATTTCAAAAATAATACAATAATCAAAAAATATTGTTCTTCAAATGGAATTTTCTTTATAGCTGCTAATACTCTATCTTCCATATATGTTTTTAATTGTGCTTCTTCATAATCATCAATCAAACTACTCATCTACAAATGAAATATACTAATATAAGACAATAAAATAATTTTACATTCCAAATCAAATTCAACATTCGCAATCTTGTATCACCATTTCTTTCACTAAATCATCGAAACTATATTCTGAATTCCACCCTAATTCGGTGCGAGCCTTGGTTGAATCACCCAATAATTCATCCACTTCAGTAGGTCTAAAATACTTCTCCGAGACAAAAATCAATTCACGACCGGAATGTGCATCATAACCGACCTCGTCTAATCCTTCACCTTTCCATTGAATATCAAATCCTTTCAACCCGAAAGATTTTTCAACAAATTCCTTAACACTGTGGAATTCATTTGTAGATAATATATAATCTTCTGGATGGTCTTGTTGTAGCATCAACCACATACCTCGCACATAATCTTTGGCGTGACCCCAATCTCTTTTGGAATAAATATTTCCTAAAACTAATTTTGTGTCTTGACCCGTTAATATCTTATTGAGGCCAATAGTGATTTTCCTGGTAACAAAATTATGTGCTCTTCTGGGGGACTCGTGATTGAAAAGAATACCCGAACAAGCATACATACCATACGCCTCTCTGTAATTCTTGGTAATCCAATGGCCGTATACCTTGGCAACACCATAAGGCGAACGAGGGTAAAAAGGTGTGCTTTCTTTCTGCGGGACCTCTTGGACTTTACCAAACATTTCCGAGGTGGATGCCTGGTAAAAACGAATTTTCTCCAAAGGTATGCTCGAATTGCGAAGACTTTCTAATAGACGAAGTGTCCCGAGCCCGTCAACATTGCCGGTGTATTCGGGCATGTCAAAAGAGACTTTTACGTGACTCATTGCACCCAAATTATAAACTTCCAAAACGCCCACCGAATCCTTATAGGTGTTGTATATTTCATTCAAAATATTGGACAAATTAATGCCATCACTCAGGTCTCCATAACGGAGATTTAATTGTTTGAAAATATGCTCAATGCGTTGTGTATTAATATTTGATGCACGACGAATGAGTCCCCATACACAATAATTTTTTGCCAACAATAATTCGGCCAAATAAGATCCGTCTTGACCAGTAATACCAGTGATTAATGCGATTTTCACGTTATCTGATTTTTCACACATAATTAATATAGTTTATTATTTGTTTTTTATATTTTTTTTACGATAAATATTATAAATATTATTATCGCCCGGACCATATTTTTATAACTGGGAGATTTATATTATCATTATTTTTGTCTGTAATGTATTCGTCATATGTATATCCCCACATGCACTCTCCGGTTTCACGATTTACTGCATATTTATGTATGTCTCCCAATAAAGATTTGCTGTCCGGAGTATTGAATTTAAATATAATTGCAAAAACCCTTTCAAGGCATTTTCGGTCTTCACGATTATGAATATGATCAACTAATTTTGAAATATTATGTCTATCGTTAATGAAGGATAACGTATCGTGACGAATCACGGTCATTGCTCCAAAACATCCTTTCCATAAAGAGGGATTATTTAATAAAAAAAATAAATTATGATTTAAATTATATTTATTATCTAAACGATCCAACATGCGTATTAGTTCATCTTTATTATGGCTCCATGAACTACAAAAGTCCCATATATGTATGTCTTTTATATCCGTAAAATCAATATATTCTTGAATAAAAACAGAATCGTGTATGATAATTGCCTTGTCAAAATATTTAACTTTTAAATAATAATAGTAAGGTAATATTTCGCCTCTTTTTTTAAATTCAGAATCGATCAGAATCGTATTTGTAAGGGGGTAATCGTTTTTTAAAAATAATGGATTACTATCATCATCAATAATAACAATTTGTTGATTCGGATAAAATTTTCGAATACATTTATAACATTCAATCCAATAATGATTCGTTAATTCGGAATTCACATGTCTAAGTAAAAAAAATCCATATGTATTATCATTATTATATTCATCAACCGCATCCTGCATTGAATTAATTATATAAATTAAAATAATAAAATATAATATATTATTTTAATGAACGTAAAGTAAAAACTATTCTATTTTATTTTATAAATCTTCTTCCTCTAAATATCAAGACTTAGAGTGTTTTTATCAGATCGCTGTCTTCGTTTACTTTTCTTGGGCATACTTCCCTCGCTTTGTAATTCTTTTAAATCGCTTATCGAAATAGTACTATTTTCATTTTGAGATGATTGTTGCTGCTGAGCGTTAAAGTTGTTTTGTTGTGGTGGAGTTTCTTGAATATTAATTGTTTTTGTTTTTAAACCAGATAAAATATCCGAAATGTCGCTGGGTCCCTTCATTTCTGGTCGAGAACTTCTGGAAGAACGCTCCGACTCATTCGCTCCCCCAAAATTTTCTCTAATATTGATTCCGTCATTGAAACTACTTCGTCCCATACTTAAATCCGGTCTTGAAACATAAGCATTGTTATTACCTCCACGTGATACGGATGGTGGGACTGCGTTTGGTCCTTGTGTAGCCATAGGTGGCGGAGGTCCTCCATTCATAGATTCAGGGCTCATCAATCCAGTCATAAAATTGGAGAATCCTGGATTTGTTTGTCCCATTGAACTTGCTGCAGCACTTTGGAATTGTCTCATTAAATCAGGGTTCTGGCGGAAAATATCGTCCATACCAGGCATCGCTGATTTGAACATAGTGTTGGACATGTGAATCATCATTGCACTTCCACCAAGTTGGAATAACAATTTTAATTCAGGTGCCATGGATGCACGTGATTTGTATTTATCATATAATTCTCCGAATATTTCATCATAGTCCGTCAAATTTTCATTTATTTGTTCGCTCCAACCGTCTAATTTAATATCAAATGGATCAAATCTACCATTTAAAAACTCGATACCGTTAATACAAGCCATCAACATATTACCCTGAAATTTAATAGAGTTTTGCTTTGTTTTTTCTTCCATAATCATTTCATATTCTCCCTGCATTTCTGCAAGAGGAGATTCCATTGTATATTTTTTAGTCAAGTTTACACCTTTAGATTCAAGTGCTTCTAACTTTCTTAAATACTTGAATTTTTCTCTTAATAATTCTTCCTTTGACATTTGGGGTTCGGCGTGACCGGGTTTATCTGGATTGATTGGAATATTATTAAATGTTGTATAACCGTCCCATGTTTTACCGTCAGCACCTTGCTCTGCAGTGGATTTCCCTACACTTGGAGAAGAATTATCAAATCTCACTTTAAAATGATCGTTGGACGAAGATGAATTATCGATATTAATTTTTCCACTATCAAATAAACCAGACTTGGAATCATATGTATTTCGTGAAGGTTCTTCAAAATCATCGACTAAATTATTTAATTCATTTTCTAAATTTTCTAAATCATCTATATGAATATCACTTGACGGTTGTTTTCCACCATCCTTCATTTTATCATTCATTAATAATTCAATACCTCCTCCAAAATTAGAAGAATTTATTTTCATAGGCGAGTCGTTTAAATTGATTGATGAAATATCAATAATTTCGTTGTCCATCTGTATTATGAATTAATAAGAACATATAATTTTAAGTCTTACGAATAATATAATATATTTTTTAAATTAAAAAACTAAATTAAAAAATAAAATCTAAATCAACCCGAAATTATAATTTATTTTTAATGTACCATAAACCTTGTAAAAAAGAATCGGATAAATCATCCTTTTTGGAGTGTTTTGTAAAAAATACTTCCCATGATTCGAAGTGATGGTTATTTGTAATTATTTCTAAACATTTTTGTATCCCCTTTTTTTTACGGTCGCTATATTTCATTTTTTCATTATTTTTATTTGAATCCACGGATGATGTTGGATTTGTACCGTCTTCTTTTAATTTATTAATAGAAGAAACAAATTCGATACAAATACTATTATTTTTCATGATAAAATATTGTGCAATCATACCCTGTATTGTTTTCATGCGATTTGCAATAGGACTAATTTGATTTTCAATAATTACTTTGTCAATAGTTAGGATGTGTTCCGCAAGGATCTTATCAAAATTATGCTGAATATTTCTGCCGATAGTTACCAAATCTACTTTTGATGCATTCGCATTTTCAATTGGTTCAAAACAGGTTTTATATATATATTCATTGATCAGGGATACCAGATTATTTTTTTTAATCGGAGGGGTATATGCAATTTTATATTTTTCGGCAAGTTCCTCTAATTGTGTTATTTTCAGTTTACTTATGTTGGAACTTTTGAGTTCGTTTGTTGGGATTTGATACTCTTGTTTTTTTGAATGTTTCACACAAAAGCATTTACCGTTTTTTGAAAATTTGGCAGGTTTATCGCATAATACTCCCTTATCAACTTCTTTGCATTTTTGTTCAATTTGTTGTGCAACATTAATCGAGTCCCATTTTTCAATATGTATTTTATCATCGTTTTTTACTAAAAGACAAAATGCTAAATTCTTGATTCCAACATCGATGCTTAATATTTTGCAATTCATAATAACTTTTATACTATATTATTATAAGTATTTTATACAAAAGTATTATATTGTTTTTACAGTATAATACTTATTTCATAAATAGAAACCAATATTTTTTAATTATTTTCGAGTTCTTCTTGCATTGATATAGATGGTGAAATCAATCTTCCTTGTAATTGTTCTCTGGATAGATAAGGTGATTTTAGGTTACTGTTACTATATCCAAAACCAGGGTTATTTGTATCGTAATTTGATTTATACATGTGCGGAACATTGGAAGAAGGAGTCTTGCCGGTTTGAGTATGGGAAGGAAGACCCAACTCATTACAAGCACTTGTAGTATTGTATTTCATAATTTCAAGACCATTTTTAGTCATGTATTGTCTATATTGCCAATTACTCACAATATGTTCTTGTTTTTGAATTCTATTATTTACAACAGCTTCAGGTTGCCAAGAAGAATACGTTCTACCATCCGCCATTATTGGTGGAAAATTAAAATGAATATTATTTGAGCCAGAATAACAAGTTCCCCAGGACATTGTATATATTTAAATACGATAATAAAATAAATACAACAATAAAATTAATTATAATTATTCGAGTAATTTAAGTAGTTCATTTTTTTTTAATTTACTTGCATCTGAAACTAATTTTTTTTCAGTAACAATCTCTCTTAATTTAGTCAATGACAATTTTTTAAAATCGATGATTTCGTTAGAGTCTGATATGTTGATTGATTTTATTAAATTCATGTCATCTGCATTCATTTCACTAATACTAATTGAATCAACCAAGTTTAATTTATGAATTGAATCCGGTGAAATTAGGTTTAAATCTAAATCGATTATGGTTTTTTCATTTTTAGTTTGTTCGTTATCCTCATCATCTTCTTCACTATCTTCTAAATCGTCCAATTCTTCTAAATCGTCGTCATCTCCAGAGTTATCGTTTTCTTCAACATCGGCTTGATTACATTCCAATTCTTCAATATTGCTATCTGGTTCACACATCATATTTATGATTTTTATATTATTATTTTGTCTTTCACATGTATCTTCGTCATCATCACTTTCGTCTTCGCTATCTTCGCATTCGTTGTCGTCGCTTTCATCATCGTCGCTTTCGTCGTCGTCTTCGTCTTCGCTTTCTTCATCAGAATCTTTCTCGTCATCCGAAACTGAAATTAAAATATTGTCAACAGGTTTATCTAATTTTGGAATAATATTATTTATTGGACATGCTGTTACTGGAGGTGTTCCTTTAACGGTAATTGTTTTTAAAAAAGTCAATTCTTGAGCCATGGTTGAAACTAAATCAACCATACTACTTATTTTATGATTTTGTTCTGTAATTTTTTGGTTAAAAAACATACCAAACACACCTAATATTATTAAAGTAATTCCTAAACAAATTAAAAATGGCGTATTAAATGCTTCGAACATTGACATTATTAAAAAATATATATATAATTATATTTTTTAACAAACGAATATTATTTATTACTACGACGATTATATGATTTATTTTATTACGTGGTATTATTTATTAAAATGTTCTTTAATATAATCAAGTGTCCATGGACTCGACATTGCATATTTAAAAGTTTTCCAGTTTTCATTAAATATTTTGGAACCGTAAAAGGAGTCCAACATTCTGATTAATAATTTTTCAGATTCTTCTATTTTATCGGTATGTTCGTTTGAACTTTTATTTTGATATGTTTTCAAATAATAAATAATTGAACCCATTCTGGAAAAAATAATTAGACTAAGTTGCGTTTCTAAATCTTGGTCTCGATCTTCATCTTCATAGTCGCTTTCATTATAAAATAATTCTTGATAATAATAATTCATTTCAGGGTGATCTACAAAAAATTTAAGTGTCTCATCTAAAAAACTTTTGAAATAGTTATCAAAAAAATTGACTTGGTCTTTTTTCACATTATCACTATAAGTTTGTTGTTGTAAATATATAGAATAAACGGTCATGAAAATAGTGGCAGCAATTAAAACTTGGATGTATGTTTGAAATCTTGGTTCCATTCCTAATTCTGAAAAAAAGTAAAAATAGGATAATAAAATAAATGCAACCAGGTATAGAAAATATGAAACATAATATAAAATAGATGAATTATCTGAATAATATTTTCTATTTAAATAATTTAAAAATTCTTGTAATTCTTCTGGTAATTCCATATTATATATAAAGACTATAATTTTCTGGATTCTTCAATAATTTCACTTGGGTATTCCATATCGTATAAAACCTTAATTCCTCCACGAACACTTGATATACCTTTTTTCAAAGTATATTTATATTTAAAATCTTCAATATTTCGTTCGTTGGTCGTAAATTCAGTTTCCATATAACAATTTTCGATTTGTTTGTTTTTATCTAAATGTTCGCATAATTTTATAAAATGGGTTGTTAAAATACAGTAAACACCTTTACTTTTAATTAAATAATTCATGAATGCTAATGCACTGCTAACAGCCTCGTCTGGGTTCGTTCCTGAATATAATTCATCAAACACGCAGAAATGGTTTTCTTTTGGATGTAATTTGATGATATCAAGAATATCTTTGCATCGACGTGCTTCTGCTTGGAATAAACTATCGCGACCAGATGTATCAGGAATATTCAAGTAACAATGAATATATTTAAATGGACACAATGAAGCTTTTTCATAAAATCCACACCCAACTTGTTGACTTAATATAACATTGATTAAAACAGATTTTAAAATAGTAGTTTTACCTGATGCGTTTGGTCCGGTAATAATCATATTTTTCTTTAATTTTACTGAATTTTTTACTGGTTTGTCATTTACAGGATAATATAATTTTTTCATGGATCCTTTGGATTTTTTAGTTTCAAACTTTACATTATTCATTTTCTTATTTTTAACGTTATCTATGAGTCCTTCTAAATTATCAATGTATCCGTTAATACCGAAAGAATATAAAATAGAATTGTTCAATACTTTATTATCATACAAGATATAAAATGATTTCATTACGTTGCCTAATTCGCCGATTTTTTTGATGGATAATTTATAGTCGCTCACTAATAGGAATTCTTTTTTGACATTATCCAATTCGGTCATTTTGTTTTTGATTTGTTCATTAAACGATTTGTAAGTTTTTAATTTTTCGGTATATAGCAAGAGATTTTTCATTTTATTTTCAGTATATTCGATATATTCTCGTATTTCTTTTATATAAGAATGGATTTTTATCATATTTTTGTTAAAACGAATACAAGCCATTATGTTTTGATAAATCGAAAATATATAAAATCCGGCTGATATAAGTAGATATATTTTTTCATTAAGGGTTACCTGATTGAATTCAGTAAATAATCTACCTAATGCGTGATTTGATGCAATTACTTTTAAAACTTCAATATATTCGTTAAACGTTATTTTTAGATTTCGCATTTTAATAATGATAAATGGAATAAGTAAAATGATAAAGGGAACAAGTAAAGATAAGATTGGAGAAGATAGATTATATATACTCATAATTAGTAAAAATAAACTGGAGTAGTTTAAAAAATCAAAAGCGTCCCAATCGATATAGTTATATCTATCTTTGAATCCATAATCATTTTTAATTTCATCCCATATCCCTAAAATATTATTAAAATATTTATCCTTGTTTTCGTCGGTATCGTCATTTGTTAATTGAATGGGTTTATAAGTATGTAATAATTCTTGGGTTTCTTTTAAAAAATCAGTATCGGTTGTATAATAATGAGAGAACTGTTGCATTACTTTTTTACCGAAACATGTTTTCGGTTTAAATGTATACGAAAATATTGAGTTACACGACGGGTCGATTGTTTCTATTAATTCTAAATCAGTTACTATATTTTCACTAAGCGATGTCTTTTTATCGTTAAAAAAAATTGGAATTTCAAAACATTCGTTAATTTTTTCTACATTTGAAACTATAGGCATAAATAAAACAAATATATTTTAAATATTTGTTTTACGAATTATACATTGGCTTACTTTAATAAATTATCAAAATCAGCAGGTAATTCATTTATTTGACACGAATAATGTGTCTCAATGTCTTTCATTATCATAATGTCTCGTCTGGTTATTAAATTAATACCAATACCCTTTCTACCCCATCTACCACTACGTCCGATTCTATGTAAATAATTATGTACACATCGAGGAACATCAAAATTAATAACAACACTTACTTGTTGAATATCAATACCACGCGACGTGACATTTGAAGAAATTAATACACGATATTTACCATTTTTAAACTGACTAAATGCATCGTCTCTATCATTTTTACTCATATTACTGTGTATTCTACATACAGGGAATCCGTCTTCAACCATCGCCTCATATAAATCTGAAACTCTCTTTACACTATTACAATAGATAATACATTGAGACATAGAAATTACCGAATACAAGTCTTTTAATGTAGAATATTTTTGCCTATCATCTTCAATTGCTACATAATATTGTGAAATCCCTTCCAAAGTCAATTGTTCAGTCTTGACAAATATTCTAACTGGATCACGCATAAATTTATTTGTTATATTATAAATATAATCAGGTAACGTCGCACTAAATAATGCAACTTGAATATCCTTACTAAAATATTGGAAAATATTATAAACTTGCTCCTTAAAACCAGAAGATAACATTTCATCGGCTTCATCTAATATTACTAATTTAATTGTGCTACTATTGATATGACCGCGACGAATCATGTCATAAATTCGTCCAGGGCACCCAGTTATTACATGTGGCGTATTGTTTTTTAGAGAATATGCGTCTTCATTGATAGAAGTTCCTCCAACCAGAGTTTTTACAACAAGACCGCTCATCATTGTTCCAATACTATTGATAACAATAGCGGTTTGCTTACTTAATTCCCTGGTAGGTGATAAAATTAATATTTGTGTTTTTTGTTCATTTACGTCAACCAAAGAAAGAGCACCAATCGAAAATGTTCCGGTTTTACCTGTGCCGGATTGTGCTTGTGCAATTAAATCTCTTCCTTCAATGATCGGTTTAATTGCTTTTTTTTGTATAGGACTTGGTTTTTCAAAACCATAAGCATATATACCTCTTAATAAGTCTTTAGTAATATTTAAATCATCCCAATTATCAATTTCATCATGACAATAATCATCTAAACTACTATTTGAATAAACTTTTTCTAATGACATGATAATAATTAATGATATTTTATATTTAAGTGTATTTATAATAATTAATTATTATTATAAAAAATCGATATAAATGAAACTGTATAGATAATACATATATCTGAGAAAATGAAATATACATTGCAAGACTTTTCGAATATAGTATTTAATGGTTTTGATTTTACTTTACCTGACGAAACATTAAATATAATAAGCGAAATAGCTCAACATGTTGGTTCGCCCAGTTATATAAAAACTCCAATTTTTAATAAAAAGGAAAATAAAACGAATATGAATGCAGATGTATATAAAAAGAGAAAACGCTATAAAAACAATGATGGTGTAAATGATGAAGATTGGGATAATATCAGAAATTTTCAGGCGACCAAAATAGAACAAAAGGTTGGAATAGATTCAAAGATAGTCATTATTCGTTCGTTGATAAATAAAATTACGGACAAGACGTATGATGAATTACTATCTAAAATAATGGAAGTTTTAGATGAATTAATTAAAGAAGAAACAAGTGAAGAGGAAATGATGAAGGTTGGAAATTCTATTTTTGATATTGCATCAAATAATCGTTTTTATTCAAAAATATATGCTGATTTATATTCAAAACTGATAAATAATTATGATATAATAAAAATAATATTTGAGAAAAGTTTTAATACATTTTTAGAATTATTTACTAATATTGAGCACGTGAATCCTGAAGAAGATTATAATAAATTTATAAAAATAAATGAAGACAATGAAAAGAGAAAATCGTTGAGTACCTTTTTCGTAAATTTGATGTTGAATGGTATTATAAGTAAGGAGAAAATAATTGAATTGACGTGTAATTTAATGAGTAATGTATTGATTTTGATACATGAACAAAATAAAAAGAATGAAGTGGATGAAATAACTGAAAATATTTTAATTTTGTATGATAAGAATATATTTGATAACATAAGTGTTGGTAATGAATTATTTTATGACATAATTGAACGTTTATCATTATGTAAGGTGAAAACATTTCCAAGTTTATCAAACAAGTCTATATTTAAATATATGGATATGATTGAAATGTAATGATTGAAATGTAACTATGTAAAAATACGACTTTTATTTTGTGTATATTGTATATATAAATAGCGACAATGTGTTATTATTCATTTTTTATTTGCAGCAATAAAATATATCCATTGGACTTGAAAAGGTCACGAAAAAATAAAAAAAATAATAAAAATAACTTTTTATGTAAATGCGATTGTAAATGGTTTCGTTTATTTTCTTTTTGGTAAATATATATTATTTTATGTAAAAATAACATAAAATAATATTAATAATAATGGTATGGAAAATATAAATGATGAAAATATTACGTATGAATTCAAAGATGAAGAAATATGTGGGAATGAGGATGAATTAAATAAATTATTATTTGAATTTGAACATTTTAATATGGTGAATGGTGGTATAAATGATGAGGTCACTGTGGATGATAATTTGTATACAGACATGTTAAATTACGATACGAATTATACAGTAAAACAATTATTATTAATTTGTGAATATTATGGTTTATTGAAGGACGTGAAAACGAATAAATTGAAGAAACAAGATATAATAGAACAGATACTTTTGTATGAGAATAATATTGATAATTATGATATGATGTGTAAACGGAAGGAATTGTGGTTTTATATGAATGAGTTGAAGAATGATAAAATGATGAAAAAGTATATAATTTGGAATTAAGAATGGAATTGAATTAAATTATTTAATTAGTCGAATAAAAATATAAAATATTGTTATATTTTAATTTATATGGTGTTATCAAGATTAGATAAAAGTGTGAGTTATCCTGAATTAAAAAAGGTTGATCCGAATGATTTTAAAAAAGAATCAAATTTATATCAAACTGAAATAAAAGGGATAAATGTAATTATTGCTGTAGGTGGTGCAAAAAATAAGTATGAAGGTGATAAAAATATTACATTTTTTCCAGTTTATTTAGTAAAATCGAATAATAAGGTCATACAAATAGGAGTCTATGAAGTAAAATCGTCTGACTTGTCTGAATATTTAGATGATGATGGTAACTTGGATGTTGAAAAAACGGACGAACCATTAATTTATGTCTTTGTTACTAAAAAAATGTTGGAAAATCTTAGATTGGTTCCTGACGATGAATTGGTAGAAAGTAAGAAAGAGGAGAATGAAGAAGAGAATGATCAAGATATCAATGATGAAGATAACGACGATAAAGAATCGGGTGATGAAGATAAGGGTGAACAAAATAAAAAATCGGAAAAGAAAAAGCCAAAAACGAAAAAGACTCAGAAAGAAATTATAATACCCGCAGTTAGAAAGGATATATTTAAGGAAACGACGGAAGCCATTGTTATTCCAGATGATTTGAAAGAGGAAACTAAAAAAGTGTCGGATGAAATTAAAAGCAAATTTGTGTCTGAACAGGTGAAGAATTCGAAAAGAAATATTACTTGGGTGGAGACTTTTATGGAGAATAATAATTATTCGATTTTAGAAAATGAAAAAGGTGGTGATTGTTTATTTGTGGCAATAAGAGAAGCGTTTGCACAAATCGGACAAGTCACAACGGTTCAACAAATTCGTGAAAAATTATCAAAAGAAGTAACAGAACAATTATTTATTGGTTATAGAGAACAATATGATATTTTAAAGACTTCATTAATTAAGGATACACAAGATATAAAAAATTTGGAGACTGAATACAATAATATAAAGACGAAATATGAAAATACGATAGATCGAAATGAAAAAAAACAATTAACTGAAATAGGTAAATCGCTTACATCACAAAGAGAGAAGATTATGAAAATGAAGAAGGTCACTTCAGATATAGCTCAAGAGGTAAAATTTATGAAGGACATTGATACGTTGGATAAATTAAAAGAGAAAATAAAAACATGTGAATTTTGGGCGGAAACGTGGGCGATTTCTACATTGGAAAGAATATTGAATATTAAATTAATTTTATTATCGAATGAGTCGTATAAATCAAAAGATTATGCGAATGTATTGGTTTGTAACGAGTTGAATGATGTTATATTGGAATCTCGCGGTGAATTTATTCCTGAATATTACATTATATTGGAACAAAATGGTGCACATTATAAGTTGGTAGGATACAAGAAAAAGATGATTTTTAAATTCAAAGAGTTGCCATACGATATTAAAAAAAATGTGACGACCAAATGCATGGAGAAGAATGCTGGGTTATTTTCCTTAATTCCGGATTTTATCAAGTTTAAGAAGGACGAATTTGCGGATTCGTTGCCTGTATCAGAGAATAAATTTGAAGAATTGTCTGAATCAAAAATCAGAGGTTTATTTGATGAAAATGTGGTATTGACTTTTTATGATAAATCGGATAACAAAGCGCCGTTCAAAGGAGTAGGGGATAAATTTCCAAAGGACCAAAAGATAATTATTCGGGATTTTTCTGAATTGGCGTCGATTGATAATTGGAGACAAAAATTGGATAATTACTGGGTTCAGCCATTTACATTGGATAATAAAAGATGGAATAGTGTTGAGCATTATTATCAGGCGTCGAAATTCAAGGAAAACAATCCTGAATTTTATGCGTCGTTTTCAATTGAGTCGGGTACAGAATTATCTAAAAATCCAGAAATGGCTAAAGCTGCGGCGAGTAAAAGTGGTAAATACAAGGGTGAATTGATACGTCCAAATGAGGTTAAGATTGATCCTGAATTTTATGGAAAAAGAAAGGAAAAGGAAAATAATGATGCGTTATATGCCAAGTTCTCTCAAAATGAAGATTTAAAGAAGCTTTTATTAGAAACTAAAAATGCAAAATTGATGCAATATAAAGTTGGAAAGGAGCCTGTTATGAGAGAAGATTTAATGTTAATTCGTGATAAGTTATCTAAAATTCAATAAAATGGATAACTTTTTCTCTCATTGATGTAGTAATTATTATGTTTTTTGAAATATAATAATTATAATTTCTATTTTATTTTGTATTATGGGTTATTTTATTTTATTTAGAAAGTTTTAATTTTGCCATTACAAGTCTGGCTGGTTTTACGAATTTATTTTGCATAAATGGTGAATAAAAATTAAAAAGTCTATTGATTGGTGTTTTTTTAGGTTCTTCTACCACAGGTGCGACCTTTTGCACTACCTCTGGCTCGACGACAGGTGCGACCTCCTGCACTACCTCTGGCTCGATGACAGGTGCGACCTCTTGCACTACCTCTTGGACCACCTCTTGCTCGACGACAGGTGCGACCTCTTGGACCACCTCTTGCTCGACGACAGGTGCGACCTCTTGGACCACCTCTTGCTCGACGACAGGTGCGACCTCTTGGACCACCTCTTGCTCGACGACCGGGTCTGATTCTTGCGGGGGTTCTTCTGCTGGCACGACCTCTGATTCAACGCGTTCTTCATTCTCACTATTTTCAGGTAATTCAAGCTTTAATTCTTCAATATCCATATTATTATATAAATAAAAAATAAAATAAAAATAACTTATTTAATTATATAATCATTGATAAATGAAAATTACAAATAATAGTCAGTCATTAATGTCATTCTTTTTGGATAACAACTGTATAAATCATGTTGAACAAAATAATAAAACAAAAAATATACTAAAAAAATTATTCAGTGAATTAAGAAAAGCTGATAATTATATAAAGGAAAAAAAACAAAAAGAAGGTTCTAAATTCTACAAGATAAATATAAAAAAAATAATAAATATCTCTCATGTTCCTAAACCAAAAACTTTTAGTGACGCCAGTTTCCCAGAGGAAATTCGTAATCATATTAATAATGAAACGTCTTATTCTTTAGTATATACCTTTTCTCTCTTTGAACGTGAAATTAAAATATATTTTATAGTTGAAGATAATAATCCTGAACTTGAATTAGAGTATTATAATCAATATGTTGAAAAAATATTAGTTTGGTTGTATATCGTAAATATATATTCATCAAAAAAATGTTCAAATCATCTAACTTTGTATATTTATTTCACAAGTCTAACAAAAAAATTGCCACCGTCAAATATTCATATTTTAAATGAAAACAATGTAAATACTGCATTTACATATTCGTGTTATCATGACCCGGAAATTGTAATATTTCGAAAAGAGGAATGGTTCAAGGTATTAATGCATGAAACATTTCATAATTATGCTCTTGATTTTTCAAACATGAATATAGAAAAAGAAATTTGCAATCCAAAAATATTATCTTTATTTCCAGTAAATTCCGATGTAAAGTTGTTTGAAGCGTATACAGAGGTATGGGCAGAAATTATGAATGCGATTTTTTGTAGTTATTACGTAGCAATGGATCAAAAATTAACCAAGGACGAAGATTTTCTTTCTAATTTTGATTATTTTATTAATTTTGAGAGAACATACGGGTTTTTTCAAATGGTTAAAACCCTTAGTTTTATGGGGTTAACTTATAAACATTTATATTCTAAAAGTGAAGAATCCGTTATAATGAGAGAAACTTTATACAAGGAGGATTCAAATGTATTGTCATATTATATCATTCGCCCATTATTATTGAACAATTATCAGGGGTTTTTGTCATGGTGCGATAAAAATAATTTATGTTTGCTTCAATTCAAGAAAACGGAAAAGAATTTAGAAGATTTTTGTAAATTTATTGAAAAGAATTACAAGACAAAAAATATTTTGAATTCAGTGAAATGCATGGAAAAATTCATCTCAAAATTATTGAAATTAAAGTTGTCACAGAAATCAAACAATAGTATTGATTTTGCTCTCTCAAATATGAGAATGACTATTTGTGAGTTGGGGTAGATTATTTCTTGTTCTCTCTATTAGAATTTTGATTTTCCATATTTGTATGGAAATCATCATTCACTTCTCTCGTTCTTTTTTTCCTCTTTTGTAATTCACGTTCAGAAATATAGGTATAACATCCATTTCCCATTCTTTTTTTATTTGATTTCCATGACTCACTCGCGTCATCAAAATCTATATCTACACTATAAGGAGCGTTATTTTCATAATTAGTTTTACTTCTTGTATTCATTTTTACTTTTTATAATGATATGATGAGAGAAGTATAGTATTTCAATTTTTATTTTCTCTCAAAATATAAAAATTGAAGTATAATTTATGGATTTATTTTTATTTACAACACTATAAAACATACTTTACAATGGGAATTAAATATTTAAATAATTATTTGAGAACTAATTGTTCAAAAGAAGCGATAAAATGTATTTCATTAACCGAATTATCCGGTAAAAAAATAGCGATTGATGTAAGTATTTACATGTATAAATATTTGAGTGATGACTCTCTCCTTGAAAATATGTATTTATTAATGTCTGTGTTAAAACATCATAATATTATTCCTATTTTTGTGTTTGACGGTAAATGCAGAACTGAAAAAAAAGAACTATTAATAAAACGCAAAAATGATAAAAAATACGCTGAAAATGAATACAACTTTTTGAAAGAAAAACTTGAATGTAATCAAGATATGGATGAAACCGAAAAACTCGAAATTTCTGCAGCAATGGATTTATTGAAAAAACAATTTGTTTATATTTTGAGAGAACAAATTAATATGGTAAAAGATTTAATATCATCTTACGGTATGACCTATTATGAAGCCGAAGGAGAAGCAGATGAATTATGTGCGTTACTTGTATTGAAGAAAAAAGCATGGGCGTGTCTAAGCGAAGACATGGATATGTTTGTTTATGGTTGCACAAGAGTGATTCGATATTTCAGTCTAATGAATCATACTTGTGTATTATATGATACACGAAAAATATTAGATGAACTTGGAATGAGTCAGACTGATTTTCGAGAAATATGCGTTTTATCTGGAACAGATTATAATCTACAAACCGATGAAAATGAGAATGATTTTTATCAAATTATCAAATTATATAATAAATATGTGAAAACAAAAAACAATATCGGATTTTATAAATGGATTGAACAAAATGATGTCTTGGTTCATGATATCAAATTACTTGAAAGTGTCTATAATATGTTTGACTTATCAACCAAAGCGAATGACAGCGATATCAATATTGAAAAAATTAAAATAATAAATGGTAGAACCGATAGAGACAAAATGAATAATATTTTAAAATCCGAAGGATTCATCTTTGCAAATTAGTATTTGAATATCATTTATATCAATAAAATAATTGGTATAAATATTTTTTTGCTTTTTTATTTTGTTTTTTATTTTGTTTTTTTATTTTTTGTTTTTATTCTTTTTTTATTTTGTTTTTATTCTTTTTTATTTTGTTTTTTATTTTTTTATTTTGTTTTTTATTTTTTTATTTTGTTTTTTATTTTTATAATTTAAGCAGTGGTAGTAGTTGCCTTATCAAAATGATGTCTCATGTACTTTTGTAAGTTAAAGTAGGTTAATTCATCATTTTGACTAAGCTTAAGAAGTGATAATAACTTCTTATCTGGGTTGATCTTGCGACCATTGACAGGATCTTGAAGCTTGTTAGCACGAATGTATGCGTTTAATTCCTTGGTAACTGCGGTTCTTGCCATTTCAGTGCCCTTGTCCTTTCCTAAGAAAGATGCAAGCTCATCACTGATACGAGTTGGCTTAACAAAACCACTTGGCTTGCGGTTACCAGTCTTTCTCTTGTTCTTTGAACTTAATTTCTCAGCAGCCTTCTTTTCCTTAGCCCATTGTTTCTCAAGTAAACGGTATTCACTCTTTAATGATGAAATTAAAGCACTGACTTGTTGTAATTTTGAGAAAAATTCAGATGATTTCTCAGTCATTACTGCATCGGTGGATTCAGCAACAGGTTCAGTTGCTTTTGGTGCTTCAACTGCAACAGGGGCAGCAGCAACAGATTCTTTTGGGGCCTTGACCTTCTTTACTTTTGGTGCAGAAGATTGAGCAGGAGCGGTTTCAACAACAGGAGCTTGTTCAGCAGTCTTAGCTTTTACGGATTTTGCCATATTATACACTATACTAATAATTACCTTTTAAGTAATTTTAGCCATTATATATATTATTTTT
>Ga0078894_10000627_pt1 | contig 25090 bp, 22 predicted proteins | sample LauGreSu1BDMLBSD_2_FD_67506 | JGI IMG/M metagenome (GOLD analysis project Ga0078894, IMG submission 67506) | Freshwater lake microbial communities from Lake Michigan, USA - Su13.BD.MLB.SD (version 4) (version 4) | ecosystem: Environmental > Aquatic > Freshwater > Lake | place: Lake Michigan... | reverse complement strand
TAAGAAATAAATATTTGTGTGATTTATTTTCATTTAGTATAGTATATAGTATACTAGAATGGGTTTCTTTAATAAATATATCAATATACCAGTGTTTATAATAAGTTTGATAATCGGTATTGCCATGGTTTATATAACAATGCCAGACAATCGTAAAATTTATGTATATCCTACACCTGAAAATATCAATGTCTTACAATACAAAGACAAAACCGATACCTGTTTTTCGTTTCAACAAAAGGAAGTTCCATGCCCTAAAAATGAAAAGGATATATTTATCATTTCGCCACAATCATAGGAGGAGGAGAATTATTTTTCATGACTATTATTATTTATATTATATTATTATACTATAATATGAATATTAAACGATTAATAACTACACCATTTGGTAAAATATTACTTTCTATTATTTTGGCATTAGGTTTAGCAAGTTTATTTAGAAAAGTCTGTAATGATAAAAATTGTATTGTATTTAATGGTCCGGTTTTATCCGATATTGAAGACAAAACATATAAACATGGTGATAAATGCTACAAATATAAACACGAACCTACAAAATGTGATAGTACTAAAAAAGTAATAAATATAGGAACGGTTGATAAACCATCCTCATTTTAGTACAATTCGTAAACTATACAATAATTAGATAATTTAGTATTGTATAGTTCAAAATGGAAAAGACTACCCGTATATCAGATTTACCTGAAAATATTACAATGCAAATGCCGGCATATGGCGCAACAATGAATACAAATGGGGGTAGTAGTAATAAACAGAATATGAATTTTGAATCTCCTACCAATTATACACCCATCAACGTACATCCAAATCCTTATGGTATTTCGGCACAAAACCCTATTATGCCTCCACCACAACAACCAAACGTACAACAAATACAACAAATGAACCATATGGAATATTCCCAACAACCACCTACTAGACAATATTTATCCGAACAGCAGCAAATGGAAATACAAAATATGCAACAAATGCGTTTACCATCGAGGGATATTCCGTTGGATACTACGAATTATCAAAATGACGAGGAAATACAAGCAAATTATATACCAAAACCAAAGGTTACCAAAGATTATTTAAAAGATTACGAAGAAACTAGCGAAAAACGAATAAGAGAACATGAAGAGAAAAAATATAGAGAAAATAAATTGGATAGTATCTTATCGGATATACAAACACCCATATTAATCGCCTTTTTGTTTTTCTTTTTTCAATTACCAATCATTAACACTTTTATTTTCAAAAGGTTCTCATTTATGAATTTATATAATGAAGATGGAAATTTTAATTTTTCCGGATTGGTTTTTAAAAGTATGTTCTTTGGATCGGTTTTTTATAGTATACAAAAAGCAATGACCTTTATAAGTGAATTATAGAATTATTTTCCAATTTCATTTCTGTTCAATTCATTCAAATTAAAAAAATCAAATATTTTACTTATATTTGCTTCTTTATCCGTGTTTACTTCTTTATCAGTGTTTTTTTTGCTTTTATTCATATGAGTATCACTTTTTGGTTTATTTATATCTTTATCTGATTTATAACCAGGCATATATTTTAAAAATATTTCTTGATATTCTCTACTATTTTTTTTGTTTGATAATTCTTTATATTTTTGTGCTTTATGTGCGCGCATTTCTTCTATTGTTTCTTGTTTACCATAACATTTAACTGTAAACCTTTTTAAAATGCCTCTATATTCAACACGATACCGTTGTTGTAATTTATAAAGTAAATCAGCCATACATATCAATCTATTTTTATCATATTTTTTGTCGTTTGTATACAAATATGATAAATAGAATGCTAGTATAGTATCTATGGTAGCCAGTTTTAATTCATTATGATTAACGTAATATTTGTTATAACTATGACAAGCAATCGGTTTATAAATATACGCAAATGTTTTATTTCCTACATTTATTTCGATGCATTCAGGGATAATATCTTGAATATTTTTATGTCTAATTAATTTAACATTTTTATAATTTTCATCTGATAAATCTTGCTTTATTTTTTCGGCACATTTATCAATATCGTCGGATATGACATCAAAATTAGAAATATTTTTTGTAATTTTTTTTTCACTTTCTGTCATGTATTTAGAATATAAAGACGTAGCATAACCACCAAAAAATACAACTCCTTGTTCTATAAATGAATCACGAATCAATAAATACATTTTTTCATGTGTATCATCATTAATATTCTTTTGTTTTTCAAAATTTATAGGTTGACATGTGGTTGTATCACTTATTATAGGATAATATTTATTAAATAATGATAATCTGGTATATACTTTTTCCCATCTACTTATTTCTCCTTCTGGACGCGATAGTTCTAAATACATTCCCATACGTAAATAATTTGGTGGAGCATAATGAATTCCTTTTTTTAATACGCTTTCTTTTAATAATGCTTTAAATATTTTTGTATTTAATTGTGTAATATCCGCAATAGGTATAAAATTCACAAAAACTTTATATGTACCTATATGTGCTCCTGCTTTTGCTTCCACGTCTTCGTAACCTGCTGCATAATATATATCGGCTAATTCTTTGGCATCTTCCATGGCATTCGATGAATAAAAATCATAATCTGGTACATCTACTTCACGATTATAAAATTGTTCGTGATGAGGTAATAAATTATTTATAGCTGTTCCGCCATAACAAATTAATTTTTTTCTTTTTATAAAATTTTCAACAATTTCTATAAATTGTTTTACCAATTCATTACTTGCAGCTCTTGAAGCAATTAAATATTCAGAACGTTCTATTGAATCTTTTAAAATTGCTATTTCACATTGTTCGAACGTCATTTTATCATCACATAAATTATTTTTGAATTTTTTTTTTGTTTTGTTCTTGGGATCTTTCATAAAATATATAGTATGTATATATTTTATTTTATGCGTTTAACTCCTCATCTTCTTTTGTTAAATAAATAATCGCTTCTGCTAATTTCAATGTTCCATAACGGTTTTCATTAAATAGCATTTCATATTCTTCTAATTGTGTGTCTTTATTATAAAATTTATAAGCTACGATTTGACAACCATAGTCTTTTACAAATTTGCCAATAGATGGATTATTTGTTTTTTTCATATTAAAATCAGGAATCACTAAATGAATATATTTTTTATTGGTACTATTATTATCATCTAAAATACGAGGTCTATTTGTTTGTTGGTCCAATACATTAGAGTACTGGTTTAGTCTCAAATATTCGCTACCACTTTCTATATTTATATATTTTGTTAAATCGTAACAATTTTTATCAATGGGTCCACAAGCACTATATTTTTTATAATCATATCTGATGGTTTTGTCTACAAATAATACAATTTTTCCCATAACATCACTTAATTTTGTTTTATCATTTATTTTGCCATTATATATTTTTGATTTTAAGGATGCATCTACTGATTTTGCCACAATTTTATATACATTGTCGCTATTACTTTTAATACGTAAATGAATAAACATAGGATCTTTCAAATTGGGTGATTTGCTGGAAAATGCCGTAGTGGCTACAGTAGTTAATGCATCGTCCAATAAAATTTTATTTTTGGAATCAATCGATTTAAACGTAGTATCTTTTGAAAATGCAACATAAGGAACATTACTAATATCAAATACTTCAAAATCTACGAATCTACACCCACGTGATATAACATATTCAATTGCTTTGGAATTTACATAATTTCCAGTACATGCCGAATTATAAGAAGCTTTTACTAGATATTGGGACAAGGGCATATTCGCATCGGTTTGGCTAATGGACGTTATTTTTTGTTGTTCTGTATATATCATTCTATTCAATTCTATTTCCTCATTACTTTGCGATGGATTTGGAACATCAAAATTTTCTTTTCTATTGAATAAATAAAGAGCTAATCTTTGTTTGCGTTGGTATAAATCAAACACAATATAAATAAAAATTAAAAATGCAATAAATAAAATTATTTTTTTATAAATTTCCATAATAAAATATATAATGATAATAATATATTAACATATACATATAAAATATTATGGCAGGAGGTTTACTAAATATAATTTCTGTTGGAAATAATAATGGTATTTTAACAGGTAATCCTACGAAAACATTTTTCAAAGTAACTTATTCTAAATATAGTAATTTTGGATTACAAAAGTTTCGGATAGATTATGACGGTTTAAGAGATTTACGATTAACTGAACCATCTACGTATACATTTAAAATTCCGCGATATGCAGAATTACTAATGGATACGTATTTGGTTATTACATTACCTGATATATGGAGTCCAATGTATCATCCTTGTACTGAAACTGGTGGTAGATGGTCCCCTTATGAATTTCGTTGGATACGTGATTTAGGTAGTAATATTATAAAAGAAATTACGATTACCTGTGGTTCTCTTGTTTTACAAAAATATTCAGGAGAATACTTGGGTGCAATGGTACAACGTGATTTTTCGGCAGCAAAAAAGAAATTATATGATGAAATGACTGGCAATGTTCTTGAATTAAATGATCCTGGAAATGCGAATGGAAGAGCAAATACATATCCAAATTCATATTTTACTACCGCGAATTCTGGATCTGAACCATCTATACGAGGACGACAATTATTTATTCCGATTAATACATGGTTTACATTAGATAGCCGTTGTGCATTTCCGCTCATTGCTTTACAATACAATGAATTAAATATAAATGTCACACTGAGACCTATTCAAGAATTATTCCAGGTGAGAGATATTTACGACGTACAATATCAACGCCCCTACGTACAGCCTGATTTTAACCAATCACATTTTCAAATGTATCGTTTTCTGCAAACTCCTCCTGATATAATTATTACATCAGACGCATATACAAATAAAATATCAACATGGAATGCGGATATACATTTATTATCCACATATTGTTTTTTATCCAAAGAAGAAGCCCAAGTATTTGCAGCAAACGATCAAGTTTATTTAGTAAAAGATGTTTTCCAATACAATTTTGAGAACATTACCGGAACAAATAAATTGAAATTGCCTTCTAGTGGTATGGTGGCAAATTGGATGTTTTATTTACAACGCAATGATGTAAATTTACGTAATGAATGGAGTAATTATACGAATTGGCCTTACGATAGCATACCAGGCGGTTTACAAGAGGCTAGTAGTGCTGATCCATCCTTAAATTATCCAGATTTTACGAACCCTTCATTTATAGTAAATAATAAAGAATATACGATTAAGTATGGTCCAGGAACAGACCCAGTAGATCAAGTAAAAACTGGTATTTATGTGACCGGGGATTATTTAGTTGATAATCAACGTGAAATATTAAATACGATGGGTATTTTATTTAATGGAGAATATCGCGAAAATATATTAACGAGTGGTGTATTTAATTATGTTGAAAAATATACGAGAACACAAGGTTCAGCAAAAGATGGATTATATTGTTATAATTTCTGTTTAAATACGAGTCCTTTTGAATATCAACCAACTGGTGCAATCAATATGAGTAAATTTAAATTGATACAATTAGAACTAGCTACTTATGTACCACCGATAGATACAGAATCGTCGAAATTTGATATTTTATGTGATAGTAGTGGAAACGCGATTGGTATTCGTAAATCAAATTGGAGATTATATCAATACAATTATAATATGACCGTATTTGAAGAACGATATAACGTATTGTCTTTTATAGGTGGAAATTGTGGTATGTTATATGCCAGATAATATTTATGAGTTTTATTATGAATTTTATATACTATATTATAATATAGATTTTATAATATATTATGGAAAATGAAAAAACTATTTGGAATAAAACAATATTTAGTGAAACGCCAGATAAATATGACGATAATTTCCAAATCATGAATATGAAATATAAATTAAAAAATAGTAAGAAAAATAAAAAAGAAAATTATAAAAATATAGAAATATTGGAGAACATATATGATGATTCAAATGAAAACATTGAAGGGTTTAAAGCGAAAAAAAAAATCGCAAAACTTAAAAAAAGTAAAGAAGTCACTTCTAAAACAAAAGAGTATAACGAAGACTACACCAGTGCGGATACAGTAGGTTATGGTAATTTACAAAAATCGAGCAAAAGCAAAGAGTTTGACCCAAATTTTTTAGGATTGCCTGATAAAGATTTTGATGGTATAGATACTCCCGATAAAGGAAACAAAGACGATCCACGAGTGGCTTTAATTCGAAGTATAAACAATTTATTTGGAGTAATTAATAAATTTAATTATAAAATCGCTCTTGCTATAGCAAAAACATTATCCCGCTCAGCAAAAGGAGAAGATGATATTGGAGAATTATTAAGGAAAGGGTCAAATGCACGAAAAACAACCAAGGAAGATTCGTATTCTACAAAAGATGTATTCATAATACAAAAATATATTGGATTATTTGAAAGCATATTGGTCGCATATTTTGCAACCTATAACTGGTTTTATATAATGTTTTATTACTATACTGAATCGGATTGTAAAGATATGGATTGTAGCATGAATGAAGACGATGATGACGCAATTAAAAAAGACGATGATGAAAAAGACGACCCATCAAAAGAAATAATAAAATCGTTAAAAGGTAGACGAATCAAAGTTCCAAAATTATCATCCTATTTCATTCAAAATGAAATAAGTAATAGAGGTGATTTTTTAACCATATTTTATGCGTTTATAAATATTTTCTTTATTTTTGCATTAGCCTTTGTTGAATATTTACAAAGTATAATGATGAGTACCATACCAAGATTTATAAAACAAATATTTAATTTTAAAGGTTGTTTTGTTGTGATTTTTGCGATGTTAATAATGTTTTTTTATTATTTTAGTGGCGCGCTACAAAAATTTTTAATTAATGTCCTGTCTGGAAATACAAAAGATTTTACAGTCGGATGTATGTATTTTTTCTTATTGCTGATTTATTTTTTTGGAAATTATAATCTTGGATATTTACCTAAAACTGCAGGGTATACCGCACAAACATTTGCAGAATTTATTATATCTCCGTTAACAGGTGCCATTATGGCTTTTATGCGATTTATTATAATTATGTTAATTTCTGTTCCATTAGGGGGGGTAGCATGTATGTTGTATATGTTATTTAATTCATTTTTTGGAATATTATTTAACACTGGAATAATGAAATATTTTGGTACATTTTTTAGAATTAACGATTTTATTAAAGATAATAATGATCCAGACGCAAATAAAGAAAAATCTGATGAAAGCAATTTTGTATATAAAATTAAATCCTCTTACAATAAAGTGATTGATTTTATTTATAAATATGCTATTTTCATTTCATATATAATTATAATGTCAATGGCGATTGCCGATTATTTAAAAAATATTAAAAATTACAAATTGAAATTACATTTAGTTATTTTATCAGTTATCATAATTTGTATGATGTTAGTAAGTATGCTTGGAATATTTTTTAATAAAACAGAAGAAACAATCAATCCAACGGAAGAAATACCAGAAAAACCAGAAAAAGCTGATTCATTTTTGGATGTGGTTGACAGTCTTGCGGACGCTGTAATTAAAGTTGCAAAGAAATTTGGTATAGAACCAGAACAATTAGGACAAATGGCACAAGGGGCAATGAGCCAAAATATGCCACAAAATCCAAATATGCCTCAAGGTGCAATGAACCTTCCATTTAATCAACCAAAAAAATAAATGTCTTAATAATAAATATTTTTCGTAATAATGACATAAAAATAAATGTTTAGAATATAATAATGGGAAAAAATAAAAAGCACCGTCCTTTTGTAAGTGTATGTACTCCAACATTCAATCGTCGTCCGTTTATTGAGAATATGTTTCAATGTTTTCGTAATCAGGATTATCCAAAAGACAGAATCGAATGGATTATTGTAGATGATGGAACAGATAAAATTAATGATTTAATTGCCAAAGCAAATATCCCTCAGATTAAATATTTTGCGATAGATTCAAAGATGACATTAGGTGCCAAACGTAATTTAATGCATAAACATACCAAGGGTTCTATTATTGTTTATATGGATGATGACGATTATTACCCACCTGATAGAATATCACATGCAGTAGAAAAATTAGAAAGTAATAAACAAGCCTTGTGCGCGGGTTCCAGTGAAATATATATTTATTTCAAAACATTAAATCGAATGGTCCAATGTGGTCCATATGGCCCAAATCATGCGACTGCAGGAACATTCGCATTTCGCCGTGAACTATTAGACCAAACGAAATATGAAGATCATGCAGCATTGGCTGAAGAACGTGCTTTTTTGAAAGATTATACAATCCCTTTCGTACAATTAGATCCATTGAAAAGTATTTTAGTCTTTTCGCACGAACATAATACATTTGATAAGCGAAAAATGTTAGATAATCCACATCCAGATTTTTTAAAAGATTCACCTAAAACCGTAGATGATTTTATTAAGAATAAAAATGAAGAATCGATCAAGGATTTTTTTATGAATAAAATAGATAAATTATTAGAAGCATATGAACCAGGTTCTCCTAAAATGAAACCAGATGTATTACAACAAATAAAAAAAATAGAAGCCGAACGTGCGGAAATGTTGAAGAAAGCACAACATGAAGCCGCAAATCAAATTATTTTACAAAAACCAGGCGAAGAACCAGTTGTATTATCAGTTCACGATGCAGTGAATATAATGCAACAACAACAAAAGTATATTGGTGAACTCACGAATGAAAAATCAAATCATGTAAAACGAATCGGCGAATTAGAAAAAATGATTATCCAGTTACAAATGCAAATTATTGACAAAAATAAAGAATTGAAAAATCTAAAAACCGCAGCACCTAATGCTAGCGTAGAAATAAAACCAAATAAAGGCGAAGAAGTAATTACTACTACAATTTTGTCTTCTACAGAAATGCCAAAAAGTGTTCCTCTAATCATGGTAGAAGCAGATTAAACCCTATAAGAATTAAAATAGGACATTTTAAATGATCGGTTTAAACCCTAGAATTAATATATACCTTTTATTCAGTAAAATCATTTGGTTTTACTGAATTAACACCCATCATCATCATAATCGTCTAAATCATCGTCATCGTCCGTTATTAGTTGTACTTCTTTTTTTACATTTTTATCTAAATAACGATATACACGTTTGATATCTAATTTTGAAATCGTATAATTTTCAAAAAATTTCAATAGTTCGGTCATTTTATCCAATTGATTTATAAAATCTTCGCCATAATATAATCTCATCTCTTGGAAAAAGGATATCAAATCTTTTTTATCCATATCTAATTTTTGTGATAGATTATAAATAAACAAAATGTTATTATACTCCGTGGAGTATTTGGTGAGAACCTTGGTGAATCTGATATCAACCGTTTTATTTTTATCTTTGAAATAATCATGATAAATTTTATTATTATAAAAGGTCTTCATCAAAGAACTCATTTCATTAAATTGCCAAATTTGACTCTGGAAAGTAATTCTATCTATATAATCCGCGTAACATATATTGTCTAATATTTTCAAATAAAATGGATAAGATTGCGACGGTGATTTCGTAGATAATACGTCTACAATGTTCTCGTGCCATAATAGGGCGACTATTGTACGGTCCGTTTCATTCATAAATGTATTATGTTCTTCCAATTTCATAGGTGTTTCTATTAATGTTTTCGTTATTTTTTTGGAATCTTCATTATATGTTTTTATTTGGAAAATATTATCAATGATTTCATTATTCAATAAATCGGGATTTTTATTATATATATCATTTATAAATGTCATTTTTCTTAAATCGCCTTGAATATATTTTATAATGTTCTCTTTACAAGTTGTAGGTTTGGATTTTATATTTGGCATCATATGCAATATTAATTTATTTATTTGTGTATTCGTTGGTGTATTTAATTCAAATACATTACATACTTTCATTAATTCTTTCATTTTTTTATCTATATAATAATTTCCAATACATATAATCGGGTTCATCGTCATACTTTCTAATTTTTGTTTCTTGGTCTTTTTTTGTCTTATCAATTTGATAAGAGCAGTAATTCCGCCTTTGTCACCATTATTCATACCATCTATTTCATCCATGACAATCGCTATTTTTTTCACTTGTTTTGTCATCATTTGGAGAACATTACGGTTGGAAATATTATTACTGGTAATTGTATCAATGAGTGTTTTATTACGAACATCGCCCGCGTCATATTTGATGATATCGTAATTTAATTCTTTTAATAAATTCATTACAAATTCGGTTTTACCACAACCGGGAGAACCATAGATATAAAATCCCTTTTTGAATTTCACATTTTTACAATTTTCATCAAATGTTGATAATAATGATTTTATTTCATTAGCTATTTTTTCTCTATCAAATATGGTATTTATATTAGGAATCTGTCTCATTTAATATATGAGGTTTTTTAATTTTATATGTTTTAACGCAATAAATATATTATATGTATAATACATTTATTTATTTACCAAAAGCACTGAAATCTGCTGTAATTGGCATGAAATTACTACGTTTTTCTGGAATGGCGCCATAATAATTATAATTTGTTGCTCCACTACCTCCATATGAACTACTACCGTAGGCTTTTCCGCCATATGGTTGGGTTTGATTATCAGCGGTTGCAGTTCCAGTTGATGTTGTTGATGCTCCGGAATTGATTTGTGTTGGACGCGATGTTAATACATCTTTTACTCCACTTCCGGCGTCTTTTAATAATCCGACTGTTCCACTTACGACATCTTTTGCTAATCCGACGGTTCCTGTTACCGCATCTTTTGCTAATCCGACGGTTCCTGTTACGGCTCCTTTTGCCAAATTTCCTGCTTCACCAACTACTTCACCGGTTGTATCTAATGCTTTATTTGCGACATCTCCGGCGGTGTTTCCTAATGATGCTACTGCGCCTGGTATATTTGTTCTTGAGTCAATTTTTAACGTTGTATTACCATTGGATGATAGTGTACCAGATCCACCTTGTCCTCCACAATTCGTACATACACCACTTTGATTACAAGAAGAAGGGCATGAAGGACATGAAGGGCATACAGGAGGAACAATAGATGATTTTAAGACATAATCTTGGGAATATTCATTGTTTGGATTTGATTTCCAAAGAGAATATAATTTGAAAAAATCAGTTAAATCGTTTCCAGATAAATCGGTTCCAGTGGTAGTAGTGGTACTAACGCTACTAGTAGTACTAGCACTAGTTGTGGCACTACTACTACTATTTGAAGAATTTGATAAAGTACTTCCGGCTAATAATGCATTGGTTGATATTATTGAACCGTTGCCATTATATACACCTGTAGTATCAAATCTACGAATATTTACTAATTCAAATTGAGTCGTATATTTGATTAAAGCAACCACTGTTTTTTTACCAAAACCAATATATAATATCATTTGATTTGCTAAACTATCAGTGGCAACCCAAGAATGTAATGATACACTACTTACACCTGTTTGAGAACCACTATATCCCGAAGCGGTTACGGTTGTAGATGTACCATATCTATCGTATATAGTCAAATCATTTGAAGTAGCACTATTTTTCACTACTAATCGGGCATTCGAAATATCGTAACGTACATATTTACTTATTTGATACACTTTATTCGACGAATCGTAATAAGTTTCTTGTATCATTTTGTCATTATTTGAATCAGTATCACTCGAATAAGTACCTAAACTTATGGTAGATGTAATAGGATTTTGCGACATTGAGCCATTTACATATCCAAATGTACCAACATTTATCTTGGTAGTATTATCGATGATATGAACTAATGTATCTGTTCCAAATGGAATATAAAATACTGAGTATTTATCTGTATTCGCACCTTGGGTTGGATACATAAAGGAGCTAAATGAACTTGCAGTGTTGGATGTTGTACTTAAATCTACTGTACTGGTAGTAACATCTGACACATTATATTGAAACGTTTGATTCGGATTTGTTCTTGGAGTAACATATAAGGTGGAAACTGTATTTCCAGTTACGGCATTTCCATAAGTAATCCCATCAACTTCAATTAAGTTACCGTTTTTTGGATCATAAAATACATTGTCATATAGTTTATTTACATATGTAGATGAATATTGTGGTATTTGCATATCATCCATTGAATTATTTGAGTGTCCGAATGAAATAAACCCTTCCAAATTAAACATATTACCAAATGTAATAGATATTACTAAAACTATCAATAACAATAAAAATAACATTAGTGGTGATAATTTTATAGCCATTTATTTAAAAAAGTATAAAATATACCAGGAAAATATATGGTAGAATAATAAAAAATTGATTTAATTTAAATTTCAAATCTCATTTGTATATTTCTATAAAATGTCTAAACCTCGTAACCCACCACCATTACTGGAATTGTTTTATGATAATATGAATAAATTTGAATTATGTTTGGATGAAGTCGGCCGTGGTTGTCTTTTCGGTAGAGCCTATATTGCTTGTGTGGTTTTACCACGCGATGGTACCTTCATTGGAACGGATATAAAAGATAGTAAAAAATTCTCTTCTAAAAAGAAAATAAAAGAAGTATCGGAATATATCAAACAAAATGCCCTTGTATGGCATATCGAACATGTTGAATCCGATGTAATAGATAAAATAAATATTTTACAAGCGGTTATGCGTGGAATGCATGAATGCATACGTAATGTTTTACTAAAATTAAAAGAAAAAGGCTTGTCTGGAAAAGACATCGCATTAGAACCAGATTACCAACACGAATTTCTGGCTTTGGTGGATGGAAATTATTTCAATCCTTATCGGTGGTTTGATGATCGGACCGAAAGTATATGTGAATTACCAGCGGTTACAGTAGAGCAGGGCGATGCAAAATACATGGGTATTGCAGCTGCGAGTATTTTAGCCAAAGTTGCTCGTGACGAATATATTAATGAAATGTGTGTTGCGCACCCCGATTTGATTGAACGATATGCCCTGGATACGAATGTAGGGTACGGAACAAAAAAACATTTGGAAGGTATACAGCGACATGGGATTACTAAATGGCATAGAAGAACATTTGGTAATGCTTGTAAAAATGCGGAAATAAATGATATTTAGTAAAATTATTTATATCTCTATATATATTAATAACTACAAATATAAATATAAATGTCAGACCACGATAATATACCCCTACCTCCACCCCCTTCGTCTCGTGCTTCTTTAAATGAGGATAATGATTCTTATATATTTTTCAATAAAAATGAATTTATAAAAAACGATCCGACCGAAGGTAATGTTAATAAATTTTTTGATGACATTTTAAGATTTCAGAAACAACATGGAGATATGTTTTTGTTTGGAAAAATTTCAGAACCTATATTAGAAATTATAGTAAAAATTTATCATGAGAACATTATTCGAAATTTAAGTGGTCTTCATCCTGGGTTTATGTTAGGAATACTAGAATTAAATGATGGAAAAATATATCTAACTATATCAGAAGACCCAGAAGAAGATGATGCTTTCTACCAAAAAATAAAGTCATTAAAAATATTATTAGATAATTCTAAAATAACATTTAAAATTCCAGAGAATGAACCAGATTTAATTGAGAATGTAAGAACTTTAACAGAACATTACGGAAGACATGGAACAAACCCTAAAAATATTCATACTCATAAAAAGTACAAAGATAGTAACCTTTTAGGTAAAATGTTATTTACGGATAAAGATAGAACCCCAAAAACAAATAAAATAAATTATAGTTCAACTATATTTGATAAAGAATTAGGTAACGAAAATAATATTTTTCTTGTCAATAGCGAAAAATACTTGACAGATCGTCGTAACGGAAACGGATTTATGCCATTCAAAAAATTTTCAAACGATGTTAAAAATGGATATGAAGATACATATTTTGAATGTAATAATGGAAGTACATGTGTTGAATCAAAATTATTTTCGTATATTTATAATGAAGGTAAAACTTTTAATAATATAAACGGATTTGTTGCATATTGGGTTGCTGGCAAAGGTGAAGCGGGTTTACCCCCAAACCATTTTATGCCAAAATATTCTTATTGCAATAAAGTAGAAATAACAAAATATTGTTTTGAAAAAGACCCAGAGCATTTAGAACATTTAACTAATATTATAAAAGATGATAATGCTGAATATTATAATTCAATTGTTGATATTGATGATTCACATAAACATAATGTTTTAAAATTAATAATACAACCGATGGCTTTATCATGCCCTGGATGTTTTTTAAATTGGAATGCATATAAAAATAAACGCCTAACTAAATTTAATTATTCAAATTGTAAAAATAAATCACGAAAACGTGGCAATCGCCCTATGCCCGGCGGAAATTGTAATTTATGTAAACGAACGTCCAAAAAAAACAGAAAATCAAATAAAAAATCAAAAAAATAAATTGTTATTACCAAATGTAATAATATTTGGTAATAATTTATAACAACGGTTGTTCTAAATTAGTATTACCGGTTTCGCTGTCCTTTTCTTTTGGCGATGTATTTTTTCTTCTGGTTCAACCACAATTCCATCGTCTAAAAAATTGAATTGTTGAAATATCCACCTACATAATCATATCAAACAACCACCAAAAATGTATACGCATTTACGAAAAGGACAACGATATTTATTCCACGAAAAAGCACCCTATAATGAAACCGAAATCTCTTTCCGCGCAAATTTTATACATATTGTCGGTAAAACATTGATTATAAATACTAGCGAAACTGAAAAATCACCCAATACATTAGTTTCTATACCAATTCAATGGATTACAAAAATACAAACATTAAACGATATTTTGCAAGTAGACGACATATCATTTGATATTTTACCAAATGATGTGCTAAGTATCATTGACTGTTATATATAACAACCAATTAAAACAATTCTTCCACATGTTTCATAGAAATCGCCATATATTTGGTTTCTTTATCCAGCACACTATAGCCAATCACTAATTCTTTAAATTCATAAATATAAACCATACCCAATGTATATTCCACCGGTTGTTTTTGAAAGGTAAATAGTGAAGAATATTTTTTTACTTTAAACGTTTCACTATCTAATACTACAAAACAATGGTAATAATAACGGCGTTCGTCGTAACTCACCAAATGGCATATAAACCATATTTCATCACCAATCTCAATACCATGTGTCGACCCGCGTAAATATTTAAAGAACGCGGGAGTTTCTATTTTATCCGTAATCACTAATTCAGATATGACACCATTGTTATTCGGTTTTACATCCCCAATTGTTAAAGGAAACCAATTATAAATCATTTTTAAAGAATCGTCTTTGGTCGTAAATAAAACCCAATTCTTTTCTATTTTCTGTTGGTTCTCAATTTTCATAAGTCGTGGATTCACCGTTTTTTTCTCATATATATCTATTTCGCCATGTTCTACCACCATATTTCCATTGGGTAATCCTCTATTCGCGGTATAATAAATCGCATCATTATAAGAGAACAACCGTACATCTTCTAATCCTACATAAATATCATCATATTGTTCATTATAAGACAATATATATTCATTCGTGATTTCCCATTCGGAACCCATAATTCGTACTAAAGAGATCACATTGATCGTCTGTATTTTTGGTTGATTTATATATTCTCCATTATCATTAATTTTATAATTTACAAAACGAGTATTCAAAAGCAATTGACAAGTATTACCATTCCAACAAATCGAAGGGGTACTGGATACAAAGTTCTCTTTATCAATCGCGCATAAGTTACCCACAGTTTTAAATAATTTTTCCACCACTGTAAACGGTTCTTTATGCTGTATGATAGAAGGCGTATAATATTTATAGTTCGTCATGACATTTTTTGTAATATATTCATCGGCGCGTGGGTTCTCTAATACACGCATACATACTTTTTTCATATCAAAGTTCTCCCAATTACAATAAAAACCAATAATAGATAATTCATAATCCAATTTATAATCATAAATATCCTTTTGTAAAAACAAATTATCATAATCGCGTTTTCGTTCGCGTTCATAATTCGCCAAGCAAAAATAAGTATATGCCAATGTATTATGCCCGATAATTCTATAATAATTGATGATTTCATATAGGTTCTCAATTCTATGTGGATAATAGGTATAACCATCTAACCAAGATTGTATGGCTCTTTTCATATTTCCTAATTCTTTATAACATTTACCAATGGAATAATAAGAATGCCATACTTCTTCTTGCCAGCCGCCAATTTTAATACGTTTTTTATATGTTTCTATGGCGTCTTCGTATTGTCCTGCATCTTTATAACTATTTCCCAAATAAAAGGTATATCTATCATTGTTCGGGTTCTCTTCTAATCCTTTTTTTAATAAACGAATATCGCGAATAAATTTTTCGGTTTTAGAACCACCATCCCCTACATCGTTGATAAATAATTGATTCATAGGAACAGTAAAATAAACCGCATTTTCTGGTGGTTTTAAATATTCATGGGTAACTCCCCAATATGACATTCCGGGTATATTTTTAATTAATCTGACATTTTTATAAAAAAAAGAACGAGAACCTTGGAACAAATGGTAGACTTCATATCTCAGGTTCTCTTTGAAATGTGTAGGTGAGAAATCCTCTGGAATTTCCAATATCATATCCGCGTCCAATAATAATAAATAATCCGCATCGGGCATTCCAATACATTGTTGTAGGGCAAACGTACGATTATATCCAAAATCTTTGAACGGTTCTACTACGATTTTTCCACTGATATCGCGATTTCTAAAAAAATCATTGATAAGTTGAATCGTATTATCGGTACTTCCGGTATCACAAATACAATAACTATCTATCATAGGCAATACAGATGTCAATAGACGCTCTATAATTTTACTTTCATTTTTCACAATCATATTTAGACATATTTTAGGCATATTTGAGAACCTATTATAATTTAATGTTCTCTATTATTTAAATTATTTTTATGAAATTCTTTTTTCCATATATATAATAACTTAGATATATAAATAAAATGTCATTTACCAGATTTCACGATGACCCAGTAAGAATCGCAAAACAAGTAGAAGATAGTTCGTTCACCGGCAAATACAGATTAATGACACCCGGACAAGGCATGGATTTACCATTTCTAGAAGATCCACATGTTCGTATGCAAGGTTGGGGTGCAAATTTTAGAACAAATACTGTTAATTTAGAGAGTGATTTATTAGGATTAACACGTCCTTTAAATAGAGATTTAGTAGATATAAATGATTATAAAACACATGCGGTTGCCACTACTCAACCAACCTATAGAAGTGCCGACCCTTTCGTACAAGAAAGTAGGGCCAGTCATCCAGCATGGATGTATAGAGATTTAGAACATGCGAGGTGGGAAACTCCTTTATTAAATCCATTGAATGGTATTGAAAAAGGGTTTCATGACAATATCCAAACCCGTATTTTAGAAAAGGATTATTATAATCCGTCTGTTCCAGTCGTATCCGGCACTGAAAATCAAGAATATTATTTGACCGGACGTTCAATGTGTATTGGTAATGGAAAAAATGATTGTATTGGAACACTCTATGAAAATCGCATTCGATAAAATATTTAGAGGAATTAAATAATTCGTATTGATAAAATATTATATAAATGTATTATAATTATATAATAGAATGGAATTAGCTATTCCGGGAATTGCTCTTGGATTATTATATGTTGTAACAAATCAAAATAAAAAAAGCGAGAACTTTACAAATAAATCAAATGAATTACCTAATACGGATTTTCCGAATCGTAATTATCCGGAAGAATACCCAGTTACATCAAGAGAAACCGACTTAACATCTAAATTATCTACTGTAAATAAATTTGATAGTGGCACAGGCGTTTATACGGATAAATATTTCAATGCTAACTCGGTAAATAATATTATAGTAGATTCATATAAATCAGAAAATAAAGGTGCTAGTTATTATTCTTTAACCGGGGATAAGGTAGACGGTAGTTATTTTCAACACAATAATATGGTTCCTTTTTTCGGAAGTCATATTCGTAGTCGTCATGTGAATGAAAACACCAATGAAAGTGTATTAGATAATTATGTTGGTGCTGGTTCACAAACAATTACCAAAAAAGAAGTTGCACCATTGTTTGCTCCTTCTGAAAATCAACAATGGGCTCATGGTGCTCCTAATATGACTGATTTTTACCAATCACGTGTAAACCCTAGTATGCGTATGGCAAATGTAAAACCTTTTGCGGATGAAAAAGTAGCACCAGGTTTAGGTTTAGGTTATACAACCCAAGGCGCGGATGGTTACAACTCGGGTATGATGCATCGTGAAACCTGGATGCCAAAGACAGCGGATGAATTAAGAGTGGATAATAACCCTAAACCAACCGGACTTATGTTAATCGGCCACGAAGGTCCAGCCATGAGTAAAACCCCACAAATTAGTAATGCCGACAATATTGGTTTACAACAAAAGTACCGTCCAGAACGTGCTTGGGAATGGGGACAAGATCGTTTATTTACCACTGTAGGTGCCGAAAAGGGAAATACATTACGTTCTATTGAAATTGATAGAGAAACTGCCCGTCAAACATCTACCACGGATTATATTGGTGGTGCTGGATATAATAATTCCGCAGAATACATGCCTGGTGAATATATGCCATCACATAATCAACAATTAGGTGAAGTACCAATCGCTATCGCCAATGCCAATGGACGTAATTATGCAACAGATGCGGATTATGGTATTAAATCCAAATTGGCCTATCCAAATAATCGTACTGCAAATCATCAAGAAAGTTATTTTGGTTTAGTGAGTGGTAGTTTGGGAGCAGCAGTCGCCCCATTATTAGATGTATTGAGACCATCTCGCAAATCCAATGTCATTGGTACATTGAGACCTTATCAAAATCCAGGAACCAAAGTACCTGAATCATATATTTTCAATCCAGCCGATAGACCAGCACCAACCATTCGCGAAACTACTGAAAAATCGAAATTCCATATGAATATTGACCGTAACCAAAGAGGTGGCGCATATGAAGTTGCAGCACATCAACCAATCGATAATAATAGACAAACTACTGGCGATTTTTATTATGCCGGTAATGCAGGGGCGGGTGCAGGAACCAGACAAATGAAATCATATGAAGCCGAATATAACCAACGCAACAATGATATCAAAAGTTCGACCATCGATGGACGCATGGTACCTGGAAATATGAAATTAATGAATGGTGATATTAATATGCGTCAAGCAAGTCGTGACGATTACTTAAAGAATAATCGTGCGGTAGCAGGAACCATGCCATATCAATCTATGGATGTTGCGAATATGGGACAACTACAAGGACAGAATAATTTATATCAAAATATACAAATGGATCGAAATAATGGAGAGGCATTAAACGCCTTAAAAGGAAATCCATATGTATTAAACCATGTGAAAGGATTATAAAAATAAGATATTTGTAAAAATGTATTGATAAAAATTCAATACATTTTTATTTTCGGTGTTTCCGTGTTTTTCTTGTATTACGTTTTCCGCCAACTGTATGCGTTCGTTTTAATTTAGGTGGCACAAGAATAGTAGGTACATCTTTAAAAAATTCTTTTGTTTTATTTTTTCCAAAATGTATTCTTTTTGTTTTTATTCTTGGTGATTTAACATCTTTCCATGCTTCATTGCGTTGTCTTGATAATTCCTTTAAATAATTAAATTGCGCTAATGATTTTCTACTTGGGTTTCGTTGATTTAATTGTTTTAACATATTCAATTGGGTATCAAGAGTTTCATTGTCTAATTCATTTTCAAGTTCAGGATCAATGATTGGTCCAATTTCTTTTTTTGTCAAGGTCTTATATATTGGCATTATTGTATATATATATTCTAAATATATTTTTCTTCACATAATTCTTCACTACAATCCAAATATGTATCATTTTCTACTTCTCTCAAAATGTTTTCAAATACAGTCTTCGCCTTACCTTTCTTTTTTGGTTCAGTCGTTTTTACCGCAGGCTTTTCGGATTTTGCTGGTTTTGTTAATTTGGTCGCTTTGGCTTTTGGTTTTTTCGCGACTTCTTCCTCACTATCGTCATCATTACTATACTCTTCATCATCATCTACTATAAACCCATCTTTTACATAGCCTTCTTTTGTTCGGTCTACATCGTCATGTTCTTCATCGTCAGTAGATACTTCGCTATCTTCGTCTCCAATGTCTTCAAATCCACCGTATAAAAATTCATATACGGTGTTCCATTCGGATTTACTAATACTTTCCACTTTACCGTTTATTTTATTCACTAATACACATGCGCCAAAGAATAAGGTATTATCCATAGGTGGGGGTAATTCATATTTATTTTCTTGTCCGGCACGACCATTGGTTTTACCATAAAGAGAAACTGTATATTGTTTACCATCTATCTCTGCACCCCATTCCGTATGTAAATCAAAACCATCGGCGGATTTGAAACCAGCTTTTTTATATAATTCTTGTTCGTCAAATTTTTTAACTTCTAATTCCTTGATTCTACCAGTTTTTTCTATAATTAAAATATTTACCGACATGTTTAGATGAATAAATATAGAATATTATGTTTAAGTTATTTAGAATAATAATTTATCGCAAATATTAAAATGTGTAAATATTATATAATGGTACAAACAATAAAAGTTAGAAAAAATAATTTGAATACAAGACGGCGCATGAACGGAGGTGATGGCCCATTAGATGTGGCGATAAGTAGTATTAAAAATGTCAAATCAATATGTAATTATGGTGGGTTGACGAGTCTAAAAGCAGGTATTCCAGAGCTAATTAAGAATATAAATATTCCAACTGAATACGATAAACCAATACAAAATTTATTAGGAACAACCGCAACAATGGCTGATTTATTTACAGATTGTATTAATGCACTTGAGTGTGATGATATTGATATTTTTATTGAAATATTACCTAAAGTTTTCGTTATTGACAAAATTGGAAAATTACTTGAAACCCCTAATTTATCAAATATCGACGAAGCCGCCAAAACGAATCTTCCTTTATTTGCTGAACTAAAACAAATTATTGATAATAAAGATTTTCAAAATTTTATATGTAGAATATTGAATGAAATGGAATCAAAAAAACATATACCAGATGGATCTAAAGAAAAAATTATTGGGTTCTATGTAGGACCAGAAAAAGCAAAAGAAATATGCGAAAGCAAAAGTGCACTTGGTAGTATAAAAAAAATGGGTTCATCATTTATGACAAGTGTATCAAATATAAACAATAGTGCCGTAAACACAAATGACAAAAGATGTGGCGAAGACCTAATTGTAAAAAAGTCAATTTTTTCTGGAGAGTATTGTGCTCCTAAACCGGAACCCAAAGTCGTCGAAGCACCAGTAATAACTGAAACTCCATCAAAACCTGTCGTCGAAGCAACAAAACTAGAACAAGCCCCACAACCAGCAGATATAACACCATCTGATAATGTGAGTGATAATATGAAAGGAGGAAACAGACGAAAATACAACCGAGCAAATAAATCCAAAAAGAATAAAAAATCTAAATCAAACAAATCCAAGCGCGCAAAAAAATGAAAATATTTGTAATTTGATATGATACCAAATTACAAAATCTATATTGTAAAACTTCATGAAATATTAGATAAATAGTTAAGCCGTTCAAAAAATTAAAAGAATATCTACATAACAAGATATATTTATATATTTAATTTCAATGTTCTCGAATAGTTTTTTAAATTTCATATTTACAATTATAATTTCGGTACTCATTATATTTGTCGCTCAGAATTTATGGAATTTTATAAAAGATAAGTATTCTATTAAAAAAACAAAGTATTTAGTAAATAGTCAAATCGCCAAATATCGCCAAATATTAGAAAATCATGGTTCTCCACCAGCTCCCATAGATTTTGTTTCCGAAGAAGAAACACGTAATATGGAAAATGAATTATTAAATTATGTCAATACATTATCAGTGTCAAAAATATAGTAAACACCGGATGGCAATTAAATAATATTTAAAAGAATATAAACATATCTTATCTTATAAATTAGCCCATTCTAATATGGAATTGTCACAATTACAAATGAATGATTTGATGAAACGTTTTCCTGACTTTGAACTTTCCTATGAAACTGTTTCCCATAAGAAAGTTTCCAATTCTTATAATATTTGTTTAGCCATACCCCATGGTAAAAAATCCTATGCGTGGTTCACCTTTTTTGGTGAAGAAGATAAATGTATCTTATTAGATATAAACCGTGAAAAGAAAATTAGTAAAGGTACTGTATTAGATGTGAAATTCTCGAATCAGTTAGAACATGGTACATTAGTATATGGCACCATTGTCGAAAATGAAACGGGTGAATATAATTTTTTTGTCATTGAAGATGTGGTCTTTTATAAAGGAATTCATTTGAAAAATGTTATTTTTAAAGAAAAACTGGATTATATCAATGATTTGATGACCTCACTAACCCCCCTATTTAAAACCAAAAAATCATTAGTTTTTACCTTACCAATCATGTGGGATATATATAATAATAATGATTTCGAATGCGCCACTTCATTGCCAGATGAAATAAGTAATATTATACCTTACACCACACATCATCTACAATACCGTTGTTTTAATATAATAAAACCCTATTTGAATTCAGTTATTACGCGTAAATTAAATTTATCTGATACACCAAAAGAACCCACCAAAAAGGTTTCTACCCATGTCTTTGATACTATACCTTTACGCATGGATTTTTTCAAACCACAGTATAAATATCCAACGATTTTTCAAGTGACGGCGGATCTACAAAATGATATTTATCATTTATTTGCGTATGGTAAAAACAATCGCCCGGTTTATTATAATGTCGCCTATATACCAACGTATAAAACCAGTGTCTTTATGAATAGTTTATTCAGAAAAATAAAAGAAAATATTAATATTGATTATATTGAAGAAAGCGATGATGAAGAAGATTTCCAAAATATAGATGAAGACAAATATGTGGATATAGATAAGGTATTATTAATGGAATGTGCATTTCATACGAAATTTAAAAAATGGGTTCCTATGCGAGTCGTGAATAATGATAATAAAGTCGTTCATATTTCCAAACTATGTAACGATAATATGAATGAACCATCACAAAATCATCATCAGCACTATAACCAAAACAATCACCAAAACAACCCACATCGTCATCCACAAAATAATTACGAAAATAAACACCAAAACAATAGAAATCCAGGACAATATGTAAGACAAAATCAAGGACAGCCTATGCCAGAAAAAAGACTATACGATCATCAACATAATAGAAATCAAAGACCTTATTATACAAAATCAAATTTCTAAGTAATATTTTTATATTTCTATAATATATAATGCCAGCATTATCATTTAGCGAAGTTGAATCTGCAAAAGTATTACCTGATGTCAAAGTTGCATCTACCGGTGGAAATTCTGCCGACTATGGAAGTAAACAAGTCGGTGGAAAAAAAAGGAAACAATCTAAAAAATCTGTTTCAAAAAAAGCAAAGAAAGCCAAGCGCTCAAAATCTAAAAAAAATTCTTCCATGAGAAAGAGTTTAATATCAAGATTGAAATTTTGGTAAATAATTATTCGTCTTCTTTGGGTAAATTACTTATATCGATAAGACATTTACCACCAAATACCGTTTTTTTCGTTTCTGGTTCAATATCGTCGTCGTCTTCTTCATCCACATCACCAGTAGTTTCCGTTGTTTTACATGTCGTAGCTGCTGTTTTTTCAACCTTCGGTTCAAATACGCGTTTCCATGTTTTATCTTCCGCCCAATCGATTGACATATTGGTATATTTTTTACTTTCTATTTCTCTAATTCTATAATTACATTTTTTATAGTATCGTCTACGTTGCGTCCATTGATTTTGGAAAATATCATGCGAATCAACGATATCTACAATAATCGGTTTTTCGTGTTTTTCTCTCAATATACGCCCAACAGATTGGGTAATATCGGTTTTGGGAGTTACCATCACTAATGTGGATAAGGTTTTTATATCTAATGCTTCCGCTGCCATAGCATAGGTCGCCAAAACGATTTGTTTTGATTCAGTTTCTTGTAAATTGGTTTGTTTCATTCCACCTACATAAAATCCGACACTCGCAATTTTTCGATGGTTGATTGCGTCATATAAATACGTTAATAACGACCGATTATGACATAATATCATGATTTGTTTTTCGGCTTCTTCTTTGATTAAATCTCCAATGACGCCTACGATAAAATCACTACGCCGGTTATAATCACATAATTTGACAATCATACTACTATATTTGGTATTTCCTCTGAAATCCACTTCGGTTTCATTAAATACCGCATCGTCGACTTTATATTGTATTGCCCGTACACATACGGGGTCCGAATTTTCCCGACTTTCACTATATATTTTATCACCAATAAACATATACAAAACCCGGGTTAATTTATCTTTACGGTCTACTGTCGCGGATATACCCAACATATAAGGGGTAATCGTTTTAAAGAGAGTTTTAGAAAATTGTTCGCTACCAATACGGTGGACTTCGTCTATAATCGTCAATCCAAAACATGAAAACGCATTTGCACCATAATCTTTATCATATAATGTTTGCACCATACCAATCACTATATCATTCCCTTTTACATCAAATGTCGGTCCTTGTATTTTCCCGACCGTAGCGGTTGGTAAAAATTCGCTAATACGTTCGATCCATTGATTCATTAGAAATTCTTTGTGTACTATTATGAGTGTCTTTTTTTTGAGTAATGAAATAATTTTTAACGCCATGATCGTTTTGCCCATTCCACACGGAACCTCCAATATTCCACCACTGCCTTCCTGGTGCGAATTTAAACAGATGGGTTGTTTTACATGGTTGATATATACCCCAATAATCTTTTCTTGATAATCCCTTAATTGTTTGGTAAATTCCACATGGATATCCTCACCCGGTTCTATTTC
>Ga0078894_10000626_pt1 | contig 25099 bp, 22 predicted proteins | sample LauGreSu1BDMLBSD_2_FD_67506 | JGI IMG/M metagenome (GOLD analysis project Ga0078894, IMG submission 67506) | Freshwater lake microbial communities from Lake Michigan, USA - Su13.BD.MLB.SD (version 4) (version 4) | ecosystem: Environmental > Aquatic > Freshwater > Lake | place: Lake Michigan... | reverse complement strand
TTTGTAATTCCTAATTTTATATTCTAATTGTTACCAATCTTTTTCTGGTTTCTTCGGATTGGCTTGCACTTTTTGAGCATTTACTTTTTCTTGCACCTTTTTCTCTTCGTTATTTACAGCATCCAATAAATTGTCTATTCGCTGCTTGGAAGCTCCACTTGGTTTAGGCTGTGGTTTTTCACCATCGCCTTTATCTTGTTTATCTTTTTTGTCTTTGCCGTCTTTTTTATCCTTGTCTTTGTTATCGCCTTTATCTTTATTATCGTCGTTTTTGTCTTTGTTCTTATCTTTATCCTTTTCTTTATTCTTATCCTTCTTTTTATCTTTTTTCTTGTCTTGCTCTTTTGGTGGCGGATTATCCTTCAACATTTTTTTTGCTAAAGCAAAATTATATCTTGTTTCTTCATCTGTTGGATCATTACGCAATGCATTTTTATAGGCTTCTACCGCATTAGAATAGTTTTTTTCTTTCATAAATGAATTTCCTAAATTATGAAATGCCTGATGTTTTTCTGCTTTGGTTTTTGCGTCTTTAATTGCTTTTACAAATTGATATTTGGCTTCTGCTGTTTGATTTTGTCTATAAATAGCGGTTCCTAAATTATAGGAAGCAATTGATTTCTTTTTAAATTTTGATTGAGATAAACGATAATCTGCCTCCGCCTCCGCATAATTTTTGTCGGCAAATTTTTCATTCCCTTGCGGCAAAAATTTATCCTTTTCTTGCGCTTGTAGCACAAAAGATATTAGAAGTATTAAATATGTAATTGTTTTTTTCATTTTTTCTAAATCAGGAAAGAAAGCTTTATTTTTCTATTCTCTATTTTCTTTTTCCTCATTAAATAAATTCATTTTTCGAACCCATTTGGTTTTTCTTTCCGTTAGGAAAACATCCAAAAACAAACAGAAAAATCCGAATCCCAAAAACCACTGAAATTGCGATTTATAATTGGCCATCATCGCGCCTTCAAACTCCGTTTTTTGCGTATTATCCAAAACCTTTTTTACATAATCGGTTACTGCCTTTGTAGAGTTTCCATCTACATAACCCCCTTTGGTGCTTTTTGCTATCACCGATAATACTTCAGCATTTCTTTTAGTGATTACGACTTGGTTATCTTGATCTTTTTGAAAACTTTCTATGACTCCGTTTCTTTTTAACGGAATCGCACCTCCTTTTTCGGTTCCAACCCCTACCGTGATAATTTTCAATCCAATTTTATCTGCATCTTCAGCAGCACTTTGAGCATTATCCGAATGGTCCTCTCCATCCGAAATAATAACCAACAACTTGTTGGTTTTATCTTTTTTATCGAAAAAGTTATTGGCAGCCAAATTAATGGCTTCGTCAATGGAGGTACCTTGAGAAGATATCATCCCAGGATTCATGGTTTGTAAAAACATTTTAGCAACCGCATAATCGGAAGTCATTGGCAACACCGGAAACGCACTTCCTGAGTAGGCAATAATTCCAATTCGGTCGCTCCCCAATTGGTTGATTAATTGCGAAACAATTTGTTTACTTTTTTCCAAACGGTTGGGAACAACATCTTCGGCAAGCATACTCTTTGAAACATCAATTGCAAAAACAATATCAATACCTTGACGCTTCACTTTTTCCATTTTGATTCCCATTTTTGGATTAACCAAAGCCAAAATCAAAAAAGACAAACCCAAAAGAACCAAAGCAAATTTCAATGTTGGTTTAAATAAAGAATTCTCCGGACTTAATTTTTTTATTAAATCCAAATCACCAAATGCAGCTTGTTTTTTTCTTTTCCAATATTGTATATACAAAAATAGAAGTACCAATACTGGAACAACAAACAACAGATACAAATATCCTTTTTCTTCTAATTCGAACATACGCTTATATAAAACTTCTAAAAATGGTGTTTCTTAATACAATTTCAAGCAACAGTAAAATTCCTGCAATCCATACAAATGGCCTGAATTTTTCATCATAATCATAAAATTTTAACTCCTCAATTTCGGTAGTTTCTAATTTATTTATTTCGTTATATATACTTTCCAACTTACTGTTGCTGTAAGCTCTAAAATATTTCCCGCCGGTGTTTCTAGCAATAGTTTTCATTAATTCTTGATCAATTTCAACCGGCATCATTTTGTAAAGAAAATCTCTTCCGTTGGGAGCATAAGCATATGGGAATTCGGCCATGCCATTAGATCCTAATCCTATAGTATATACTTTAATACCGTATTCTTTTGCAATTTCTGATGCAGTTTCGGGCTCAATAAAACCTGCATTATTTACTCCATCAGTAAGTAAAATAATGATTTTACTTTTGGCTTTACTTTCTTTTAATCGATTTACCGCTGTGGTTAAACCCATTCCAATTCCGGTTCCGTCTTGTAATACTTTATCATATTTAATATCGCTAATTGCTTCTTTTACGATTGCTTTATCGCTAGTAACCGGAGTTTTTGTGTAGGCCTCGGCAGCATAAACTACGACTCCAATTCTATCATTTGGCCTTGCATCAACAAAGTTAGAAGCCACTTGTTTTAATGCCTCCATACGATTTGGTCGTAAATCTTTGGCCAACATACTGCTTGAAAGGTCAATTGCCATAACAATATCAATTCCTTTAGTAGTTTTAGTTTGGTTGCTAATATCAACTGTTCGTGGTCTAGCTAAAGCGATTATCAACGAACTTAAAGCAATAATTCTTAAAACATTTAAATAGGGTTTCAATTTTGCTAAGATTGATTTGGAAGTTTTAAAACCACCAATTGAACTTATTTTTAATGTCGCCGATTGTTGCTTGCGTTTAAAGAATAGCCAGGCTATTGCAATTGGAACCACTAAAAACAACCAAAAAAACTCCGGATTTAAAAAAGTAACTTTATCCATTATTCGCTGTTATTTTTTAGTTCTGCCGAATTGATAATGCGGTCTAAAATCAATTTACCGTATTCATCACCTTCTTTGTAAGAAACAACAATTTGTTGTAAGCCTCCTTCTTGTTTAAATAGCAAGATTTCGTAATATAACTTCTGGCTTTTGTTTTGAATTTTATCAAGCATTACCATTGTTCCGTAGGCTTTTACACCTGAAATCCCTTTGTCTGTATTAAATTCTTCTTGTTTGAAAAGAATGTTTTGCGCACCCATTGCCTCCCAAGATTTGGTATTTCCCTCAAGAACGGTATCAAAATTTACTTCGGTTTCTTGTTTGAATTTAGCAGTAGAAACCACAATATTAAATGATTCAAACATACTTCCGTAGCCAAACATTTGCATTTCTTTTAATACAGCATAGGTTTCTTTAGGTAACATTTTAGAAGCATCCATTCGTTTTAAAACCTTTGGAGTTTCAATTTTCACGCCCGGATTTCCATATTCGCTATAAATCCACTCTCCCTCAACTAATTCTTTGGTAGGATGACCTATTAAATTGTCTTTCACATAATCCCAACCTTTTACATAAATTAAGGTAAGTAGGGAGATGAATATAATGGTCACTACTACACCAATAGTTGTAATGATTCGAACTTGCTTTTGTTTTTTTAATTTTTGAATTCGAGCTAGTTCTCTTTGTTGTTCATTCCAAGCTTCTAGCTCATCGGTTTCTTCTACAACAGTTGGAATGGCATTGTGAATGGTAACTATTGTGCTGGTAATTCGTTTTTTATCTTCTTCAATTTCAAAATCCAAAGGTTTTACTTTTGCAAATTTCACTAAATCGGCTTGCATTAAAACCATTTCTAGATTCACTAAAGTTTCTTTTGATAATTTTAATTTTTTCTGATTTGCCACTCTTCTCAATTCAGTAATTAGTTCAGAAGTGGTACTTTCCATTGCCGGAATTTCTATTTCCTCTTCAATATAATTTCGAACAATATCTGTAAGCTCAGAGTAATAGCCTTTTACTTCCCCTTTTTGCCAAAGTTCTTTGGTTTCTAATTGTTGCAACAACGAAGTTGCTTTTTCTATAGGCGAGGTATAAACAGGTTCTTCTTCTTTGGGTTGGTTTTGGTATTTTTTAATTAACCAATAGGCCAAGGCAGCAATTCCTACTAAAAGTAAAATCCCTAAAAGGTACTTCCACCATATGCTCGAAGTTTCAACTTGTGCCACGTCTTTAACATCGTACATTTTTTGCTTTAAAGTATCCACTTTTACATTGAAAACTTCAACCTTCAAACTGTCGGAATAACTTGGTTTACCATTAATTAATATGGGAATTCTTGGAATCGTAAATTTACCTGTATCAAATTGGGTTACCCCATATTGTTTAATTAATTCCCATTTATCATTAGTTTTTACCGTATCGATTTTATAGGAATTAATAACTTCTAAAGCGCCAAAGTTTTTTGCTTTCGGGAAAACTACTTTGTCTTTATTGGTAACCGAAGTTTTCAAAGTTAATTTAAATTCGGCTCCAATTTTATTTCGAGTGGTATCAATAGAAGTCGTGACTTTTTGAGCAAAAAGTGATGTTGTTATTAGAAAGAAAAGCAGGTGTAATTTTAATTTCATTCTATTATCTCGATTTAAAATAACCTAATAATTTGGTTACATAACTTTCGTCTACACGAGTGTTTACAGTCCCCGAACCACATTTGGAAAAAATTTCTTTGAAATAGGTTACTTTGTCGTGATAGTTTTTTTCATAGTTCATACGAACGCTTTTAGAACTTGTATCTACCACTAGAATTTCACCTGATTCGGCATCTTCCATTTCAACTATTCCAATATTTGGCATTTGTTCTTCACGAATATCATACACTCTAATTCCGGTGATGTCGTGTTTTTTACCTGCAATTTTTAATGTTTTCTCGTAATCTTCTTCCACCATAAAATCGGAAATCAAAAATACAATGGCTTTTTTCTTTTGTGTTGCCGATAAAAATTTAAGCGCTTGCGATAAATCGGTTTTCTTGCTTTTAGGCTGAAATTCAATCAACTCACGGATGATTCGCAATACGTGTGATTTTCCTTTTTTAGGCGGAATATACAATTCGATGCCATCGGAAAATAAAATCAATCCAATTTTATCATTATTTTGGGTTGCCGAAAATGCCATAGTTGCAGCAATTTCTGTAACTATTTCGCTTTTTAGTTGGTTTTTGGTTCCGAAACTTTCCGATCCCGAAACATCCACCATAAGCATCATGGTAAGTTCACGTTCTTCCTCAAAAACTTTTACGTGCGCTTCATTGTATCTTGCAGTAACATTCCAATCAATGGCACGAATATCATCTCCATATTGGTATTGTCTTACTTCAGAAAATGTCATACCACGCCCCTTAAACGACGTGTGGTATTCACCCGAAAAGATGTGATCGCTCAATCTTCGGGTTTTAATTTCAATTTTTCGGACTTTACTTAGGAGGTCTTTCGTTTCCATTTATTTGTTTATACTTTGAACAAAAATTAAGGGACTTCTATTTCGTTAACGATTTTGTTGATGATGTCTATCGAAGTAATGTTTTCTGCTTCCGCTTCATAAGTTATTCCAATTCTGTGACGCAATACATCATGAACTACAGCACGAACATCTTCTGGAATTACATAGCCACGACGTTTAATGAAAGCATAACATTTAGCAGCAGTTGCCAAGTTAATACTTCCTCTAGGAGAGGCACCGAAACTAATTAATGGCTTTAAATGAGCTAATTTATATTGTTCTGGAGCACGAGTTGCAAAAATGATATCTAAGATATATTTTTCGATTTTCTCGTCCATATATACCTCACGAACTGCTTCTTGCGCTCGCAAGATTTGTTCTACAGAAACTACTTGATTTACTTTTTCGTATGCTCCTTTTAAATTCTGACGAATAACCATGCGTTCTTCTTCCATTTTTGGATAGTCGATTACGGTTTTAAGCATAAAACGGTCTACTTGAGCTTCTGGCAAAGGATAGGTTCCTTCTTGCTCAATAGGATTTTGAGTTGCAAGTACTAAAAATGGTTTGTCTAATTTAAAAGTAGTATCGCCAATAGTAACTTGTTTTTCTTGCATGGCTTCTAACAAAGCCGATTGTACTTTGGCAGGAGCACGATTGATCTCATCGGCAAGTACGAAATTGGCAAAAATTGGCCCTTTTTTTATTGAGAATTCGTTGGCCTTAATGTTGTAAATCATGGTTCCGATTACATCGGCAGGCAATAAATCGGGAGTGAACTGAATTCTGCTAAAGCTTCCATGAACTGCTTGCGACAAGGTGTTAATAGCTAACGTTTTTGCCAATCCAGGAACCCCTTCTAGTAAGATATGACCCTGACCTAAAAGCCCAATTAATAAGCGTTCTACCATGTGCTTCTGACCAACGATTACTTTGTTCATTTCCATGGTAAGTAAGTCGATAAACGCACTTTCTCTTTCTATTTTTTCATTAATTGCTCTAATGTCTAAAGCAGCAACATTTTCTTCCATAAATTCTATTTTTATAGTATTATAAAGGTTCCAAATTTTAACATTTCAAAATTGAAAATTTTATCAGGAAGGTAATGTTAATAATGCGTTAAAACTTGCTTTAAGTTCTCATTTTTAAGGATGATTTATGATATTGTTTTAGTAATTTTAAACTTTTTAATACTAATCACATGAAAAGATCAATATCGCCCATTATTGCTGGAACTATGAATTGGGGTGTTTGGGATAAAAAATTAAGCACAAAAGAGATGGTGCATTTAATAAATATTTGCATCGAAAATAAAATCACCACTTTTGATCATGCGGATATTTATGGAGATTATACTACCGAATCACAATTTGGAAAAGCATTTGGTGAAAGCCAAATTTCCAGAGATCGCCTGCAACTCATTTCTAAATGTGGGATCCAACATACCAATGGAAGACCCAATGTGTTGAAGCATTATGATTATTCCAAAGAATACATCATTTGGTCTGTTGAAAATTCACTAAAAAATCTTCAAACGGATTATTTAGATATTTTATTGTTGCACCGCCCTAGCCCGTTAATGGTTGCCGATGAAATTGCTGAAGCTGTAGAAGTATTAAAAAAAGAGGGAAAGATAAAATCGTTCGGTTTATCAAATTTCACCTCGTCTCAAACCGATTTAATTCGAAGTAAAACCGAAGTGAGTTTTAATCAAATTCAGTTTTCGGCTACACACCATCAGGCTATGCTTGACGGAAGTATAGATTATATGCAATTGCATAATATCACACCCATGTCTTGGAACCCACTTGGAACCGTTTTTAGAGAAGATATAGAACAAACTAGAAGATTAAAAAAGTTATTGGTGCAATTAGTAGATAAATACGGAGTAGGATCTGATACTATTTTATTGGCATGGGTATTAAAGCACCCTGCTCAAATTCATCCAGTAGCTGGAACTGTTAATATTGCTCGAATTCAAGCATTGATGAAAGCAGTAGAACTTGATTTAGAAACGATAGATTGGTTCGCCATTTGGACCGAAAGCATGGGGAATAAAGTTCCTTAATTGTGATTTTATAAAAAATGCTAAATAAACGCCTTCTCATAAAAAACTTACTTGCTCACAATGATGAGTGTAGTTTTTATGACAAAAAAAGGCAGTTGAATTTACATTTAAAAGAGGGCAAAGCTAAGTTTTTAAAACACATTTGCGCTTTATCTAATTCCAATCCTTTCAATAATTCTTATATTGTTGTTGGTGTGGAAGATCAGGATAATGAAATTACAGGGGATGATTTTTTTGACGATAGTCGAATTCAAAATTTGGTAAATGCTTATCTTGAGAACCCTCCCAAAATTCAATATGAAAATGTGCCATTTCCTAATTTGCCAAAAGACAAAGTAGTAGGTTTAGTAACTATTAAGCCCAAGTCAAAAATTTCATCTTTTAAAAAAAATATTCATACTATTCCTGCTCAAACCGTTTTTGTTAGAAGAGGGAGCAATTCCATCCCAACCGAAGACAAAATACCTTATTCTAAACAAAATGTTGAAACGATAATTAGCATTGAAAACAATTCTCGAAATAGCATAGGCTATACACTAGATGGTGTTATTGATTTTGTCCATAATCGACACAAAAACATGTTTTCAAAATATAAGGTTTTCAAAGAATTATTTGTGATTTGTTGGGCAGGCATTCCTAAAAAAGTTCGGGATAAAACCTATTTTAGTCGAGTAGATATAGAGCTAATTAATGAACAGGTAAAATTATTTTATTCGACACAAGATGAAGTTGAAATTATGTATGATGAAAACACTTTCACCATAGTTGAATACCTTCCGCTTGGGCTCAATGATAAAACCAGTTATTATCCTTTAGAGCAACAAAAAATTTCATTTTATGATAATGGTTATTATAAAATTGAAACCGAAATGCTATTTGAACCACCACAATACAATAGAAAAGTATTGCATCATATTTATAATTCAAATTTATCATTATTAAATAAATTGATTAAAGGAATAGAGCTTTCGGATAGGGAAAATATAGATCTAGAAAATTTAGCCTCAACCTTTATGATTTGTTATCTCAATGGATTTGATGATGCTAAACAAAAATTAATAGAAGCCAAATCATTAATTAAATCATACAATAATGATTTGGCCTATACTAACTTCAAAGAAGTAATGCGGGTATTAAGAAAAATAAAATACGGGGGTAAATAATTTCTTAATTTTAACTTATTTCAGAAATTCTTAAGGTATTCACCATTCCTTTATCTACTACTGGCATTGCCGCAAGATTAATTAGAATATCTCCTTTTTTTACATAACCCTTTTCTTTTGCAATAAGGTTAATATCATCTACGGTATCATCTGTACTAACAAATTTATCATAAAGGAAAGCATTTACACCCCAAAGCAGATTAAGTTGAGTTAATATTCTTTTATTTGATGTGTACACTAAAATATGTGCCGATGGGCGCCAAGCAGAAATTTGAAAAGCAGTGTAACCACTATTTGTTAAAGTACAAATTGCTTTTGCTTTAATATCGTTTGCCATAATTGCCGCATGGTAGCATATAGATTTTGTAATAAATCTTTTTGTTCTAACATGAGGTGGGTTTTGCGGAACGGTAATTAAGGGCGAATCTTCAACTGCTTCAATAATTTGAGTCATTTTTTCAATAACTTGAACAGGATAGTTTCCTACCGAAGTTTCTCCAGAAAGCATTACTGCATCGGCTCCATCCATCACCGAGTTGGCAACGTCGTTTACCTCTGCACGAGTAGGTGTTAAACTAGTGATCATGGTTTCCATCATTTGGGTAGCCACAATAACCGGAATTCGAGCTGTTTTTGCTCTGTGAATTAATTTCTTTTGAATTAACGGCACTTCGTGAGCTGGTATTTCTACACCTAGGTCACCACGAGCCACCATTAAACCATCACAAAAAGCAACAATTTTATCAATGTTTTCTACTGCTTCTGGTTTTTCTATTTTAGCAATAATTGGAATTTTATGATCTGAGTGTTTTGCAATTAAATCTTGTAATTCTTCTAAATCGGCAGGAGTTCTTACAAATGAAAGCGCAATCCAATCTACTTGTTGCTCAATTGCAAATAGTGCGTCTTTGACATCTTTTTTGGTTAAAGCTGGTAATGAAACTTTTGTGTTTGGGAGGTTAACACCTTTTTTAGATTTTAAAGGACCGCCCTGAATTACTTTACATTTAACTTCAGTTGAACCGTTAGTTTCTAATGCTTCAAACATTAATTTTCCGTCATCCAATAGAATTTTTTCTCCTGGTTTTACATCTCTAGGAAATTCTATATAATTCATGTAAACTCTGTCTTTTGTTCCCGGAACATCTTCTGCAGTTTGAAAAGTAATTATATCTCCAGGATTCACAACAACATCTTCTTTCATTACTCCAACACGAAGTTTAGGACCTTGTAAATCGGCTAAGATTGCTGTTGTATACCCACATTCTTGGTTTAATTCACGAATGATATCAATTCGCTCTTTTACATCATTATAATCGGCATGAGAAAAATTAATACGAAATACATTTACTCCTGCATCAATCATTTCTTTAATCACTTCTTTCGAACTACAAGCTGGACCTAGAGTGGCTACAATTTTAGTCTTTTTTCTAGTTGGCATCATTTAAAAAATTAAATTATTTTTTGATTTTATATTTTCTTTAGCAAGACTATATACTAGTTTAATTGCTTCTATTTTACTTATTTTTGAAATTACTTTATCTAGATCAATTTCGCTTTCTGCATTTTCAATTTTAATAAAGAAATCTACTTTTTTATACTCTGGTAATAAATAAGTTGTTGTAGAAAATGAACTTTTTGTGTTCGAAAATAAATCGATGTTTGAATCAATTTCATTGGTTTCTACTACTTTTTTATTTTCAACTAAATCCCACAATACTAGTTTTTGCTCGTCATCAAATGTAAATCTAGTAAATGAGGTTTTAACTTTTTTAACTTGAGTCCCAATATCAAATTTGTTTTTAGACAAACTAATTCCGAGCTCCCGATTTAAATAATAAGCTAATCGATAATCTTCTAATGAAGTATGAATAGCAATTACATAATAATCGTTTTCTTCAAAATCTTCAATATTTATTTTATGAACAGCCATTTGTTGCCAAAATAAGTTGTAAATATAGTATTATTAGAAACTCAAAATGCTTATGCCATGTTAGATTAACGTTATTTTATGAACGAAAACGTTATAGTTTTTTATTGATTTATTTCAAATAGAGTTAATTTTTTTTTGAAATGCGAAATAGGCTCTTTTGGAAGCAATTTCTTCTGCTTTCTTCTTGGAAGTTGCTCTCGATTTAGCTACTACTTTATCATCAATACTTAATTTTACACCAAAGAAACGTTCTCCATCAATTCCATTGTCTTCAAAAACATCATAATAAAAATGTTTTTTTTCTTTTTGACACCATTCAATAACCAAACTTTTATAACTAATTACCTTTCCTTCCAATCGTGCAATATCCACATACGGAATAATTACTCTTTTATAAATAAATTGCTCGCACCCTTGATAGCCTTTATCTAAGAAAATAGCACCCACCAAAGCTTCAAATAAATTTCCATGAATGTTTTCGCCAAAATGTTGAGGAGGCACTTTGCTTTCAACAAACTCAATCAGATTTAGGTCTCTTCCTAATTCATTTAAATGGTCTCGGCTTACAATCTTTGAGCGCATTTTTGTTAAATAACCTTCATCTCCTGTGGGAACTTCTTTATAAAGATGTGATGCAATTACTGCACTAAGCATGGCATCTCCTAGAAATTCCAAGCGCTCGTAGTTTATTGGTAAACCCTTTTCATCAATAAGATTTGACGAACGGTGCGTGAAAGCTTTTTGGTAATATTTTAGGTTTATGGGTTTGAAGCCGATTATATTTTCGACGGATGCAAAAAAATTCCCGCCTGCTGTAGGACGGGAATTTGTTGAAAATATTTTAGAAAGAAATCGCATGAAATCTTAGTCTTCTAATTTTTTAAATAAAACACAAGCATTATGTCCGCCAAATCCAAATGTATTGCTCATAGCAACTTTAATATCTCTTTTTTGAGGAACATTAAGTGTTAAATTTAAAGACGGATCAATGTTTTCGTCTACCACAGTATGGTTAATTGTTGGAGGAACAATTCCGTATTTCATAGCTAAAATTACTGCAATAGCTTCTACAGCACCTGCAGCACCAAGTAAATGACCTGTCATGGATTTAGTAGAATTGATATTGATGTTTTTAGCATGATTTCCAAAAACGTGACTGATAGCTTTTAATTCTGCAACATCCCCAAGTGGAGTTGAAGTTCCGTGTGTATTGATGTGATCCACCATTTCGGGAGCCATTCCGGCATCTCTAAGCGTGTTTTCCATTACAGCAATTACACCAATTCCTTCTGGGTGTGGTGCTGTAAGATGGTAAGCATCCGAAGACATTCCGCCACCACCAATTTCACAATATATTTTAGCCCCACGTGCTTTTGCATGTTCGTATTCTTCTAAAATGATTGCTCCAGAACCTTCGCCTAATACAAATCCATCACGGTTTGCATCAAATGGTCTTGAGGCCGTTTCCGGACTTTCATTTCGAGTTGACAAGGCATGCATGGAATTAAATCCTCCCATACCAGCAATTGTTACTGCGGCTTCAGATCCACCGGTAATAATTACATCACACATTCCTAAACGGATGTAGTTAAAGGCATCAATCATTGCGTTTGCAGAAGAGGCACATGCAGAAACCGTAGTATAGTTTGGCCCCATAAACCCATTTCTCATCGAAATATGAGCGGGTGCAATATCGGCAATCATTTTTGGGATAAAGAAAGGGTTGAATTTTGGAGTTCCATCGCCTTTGGCGTAATATAAAACTTCTTCTTGAAAAGTTTCTAAACCACCAATTCCTGCTCCCCAAATTACACCTACTCTGTTTTTGTTTACATTATCATTTGTAATCCCAGCATCTTTGATGGCCTCGTCACTTGATGCAATAGCATAATGTGAGAATTTATCTAATCGGCGGGATTCTTTACGATCCATATAATCTTCAATGTTGAAGTTTTTTACTTCGCAAGCAAATTTGGTTTTATGCTTTTCAGTATCGTAATAAGTTATTGGTGCAGCACCGCTTTTTCCATTAATCAATCCATCCCAATATTCTTGGATAGAATTTCCAATAGGAGTTAGCGCTCCAAGGCCAGTTACAACAACACGCTTTAATTGCATATAATTATTTTAATAGTATTTTAAATAAATAATACCCCGTTTTCTTTATCATAATGCTTAAAGAGACAAGGGTATTCCAATATTTGGTGATTGAAATTCAATCAAAAATAGTTAAATTTTTTAATAATAATTAAAAACCCGCATACATTATTGGTATACGGGTTTTAGTTTTATTATTTTTTTGCTTCTTCAATATATGAAATAGCTTGACCTACAGTAGAAATGTTTTCTGCTTGATCGTCTGGAATTTGAATATCAAATTCTTTTTCGAACTCCATAATAAGCTCAACAGTGTCTAATGAATCAGCTCCTAAATCATTTGTGAAGCTTGCTTCTGTTACAACTTCATTCTCGTCAACGCCTAATTTGTCTACGATAATCGCTTTTACTCTTGATGCAATGTCTGACATAATCTTTAATTTTAAAATTTAAATTGTTGGCAAAAATAAAAAACTTTATTTTAATACCACCTTTTTAGTTAATAAATAATGGCAACGAAATTATAAAAATTATTTTAAATCGACTCATTTTATGTTATTTATTCTTCTTTTTTTGATTTCAGATAATGTATTTTTGCAGAATAGAAAGTATCTAAAATGAAAAAAATTATACTCTTTGCTTCGGGCTCCGGAACCAATGCTGAAAAAATTATTAAGCACTGTCAAGAAAAAAATTCAATTGAGGTGGTTCGGGTATACACAAATAATCCAGCGGCAAAAGTTATTGAACGCGCAAATAACTTGAATGTTCCATCAGAAGTTTTTTCGAGAAGCGAATTAAATGAAGGTCAAATTTTAGATAAAATCATACAAGATGCCCCTGATTTAATTGTTTTGGCTGGATTTTTATGGAAATTTCCTGAATCGATAATTAAGGTATTTCCTAATAAAATAATCAATATTCATCCTGCATTATTGCCAAAATACGGAGGCAAAGGAATGTACGGAATGCATGTGCATCAAGCAGTTTTAGAAAATAAAGAAAAAGAAACCGGAATCACCATTCATTATGTAAATGAAAATTATGATGAAGGAGCTATTATTTTTCAAGAATCAGTTGGAATAGAAGATTGTAAATCAGCCGAAGAGATAGCCGAAAAAATACATATTTTGGAGCATCACTATTTTCCAGAAACAATAGAACGATTGTTAGTGAATTAAACTTTCAAAATCCAAGCTATCTAACTATCCAAAAAGTCCAATAATCTAATTGTTCAAATGAACCACCAAGTACATATTTATACCGACGGAGCTGCCAAGGGGAATCCTGGTAACGGGGGTTATGGTGTGGTTATGGAATTAGTAGGGACTTCTCATAAAAAAGAAATTTACGAAGGATTTAGACTCACTACTAATAATAGAATGGAATTATTAGCGGTAATCGTGGGATTAGAAAAATTAAAAACACCCAACATGAAGGTGTTGATTGTATCCGACTCTAAATATGTTGTTGATTCTGTCGAAAAAAAATGGGTCTTAGGATGGGAAAAGAAAGGTTTTGCTAATCGAAAGAATGCCGATTTATGGACCCGATTTTTAAAAGTTTACCGCAAACACCAAGTTGATTTTAAATGGATTAAAGGCCATAATAACCACCCACAAAATGAACGTTGTGACGAACTTGCGGTTTATGCTTCTGGTTTAAAAGACTTGTCGGTAGATGTTTTTTATGAAAAAGAAGAAGAAAAACTTCTGTAGCCTTATTTATTATTAAGCTTCAATAAGTCGTTGTACTCTTCTAATAAACGCAGGTACTTATTTTTCCAATATTCTTCAGAATGTTTCTCCGTTTGACCACTAAAAGAGGGCTCAATAACATCAATATAAGAAGGTCTTATCTCTTTAATCTCCAGACTAAAATTATAGTGAATTATTTTTTCTAGTTGTAAAACTACATCCAAAGATACACTTGGATTTTCAAACATGAGATATACCCATCTTCTACTTTTACCTAATCTTTTCGCTAATTCAGTTATTGAAAAACCACTTTTGTAAACAGCATTTTTTATTATTTCTCCTCGATGTTGCATATTACAAATATTTAGTAATTACTGAGAAACATATTGCATTATTAATACACAATACCGAGCAATTAAGATTGAAATTTGTGTATAAGTGTGAAGTACTAATAAAGATAGTGAATAATAACCTATTCAATGTTGTTTATTCTCTTTATTTACAGAATTAAATTAAAAGTTGTTTTAGAAATTAACTTTTATTCTTTAAACTTTTAAACTTCTAAACTAAAACCTATCTTTGCATCTTTAATTTTTGAAACCCCATGAACAAACTATTAATAGTAGGAACCGTTGCTTTTGATGCGATTGAAACACCATTTGGTAAAACAGATAAAATACTAGGTGGAGCCGCAACCTACATAGGATTGTCTGCGTCACATTTTAATGTAAAATCGGCAATTGTATCGGTTGTAGGAGAAGATTTTCCACAAAGCCATTTGGATTTATTGACCTCTAGAAACATTGATATTTCGGGAATCGAAATTGTAAAAGGAGGGAAAACTTTCTTTTGGAGTGGTAAATACCATAATGATTTAAATTCTAGAGACACTTTAATTACAGAACTTAATGTTCTAGCTGATTTTAACCCAATTGTACCAAATGACTTTAAGGATGCCGATGTAGTGATGTTGGGTAATTTACATCCGTTAGTTCAAACTGGAGTTTTAAATCAAATGATTTCTACTCCGAAACTAGTGGTTTTAGATACAATGAATTTTTGGATGGATTGTGCGCTACCAGAATTACTAGATGTAATTAAACGCGTAGATGTAATTACCATAAATGATGAAGAAGCCCGTCAACTTTCGGGCGAATATTCCTTAGTTAAAGCAGCTGCGAAGATTCATACAATGGGTCCGAAATATGTAGTCATTAAGAAAGGCGAGCACGGCGCTTTATTATTCCATAATAAAGAAGTATTCTTTGCTCCAGCATTACCATTAGAAGAAGTATTTGATCCAACAGGGGCTGGAGACACTTTTGCAGGTGGATTTTCGGGATATATTGCGCAAAGCGAAAACATTTCATTCAGTAATATGAAAAACGCAATTATTCAAGGATCAAACCTAGCTTCTTTTTGCGTAGAAAAATTTGGAACCGAAAGAATGGAATCGTTAAATAAGTCGGAAGTTCAAGAAAGATTAAAACAATTTAAATCTTTAACGCAATTTGATATAGAATTATAATAAATTTATGCCTCGAAATCTCGGGGCATTTTTTATTACTAAATTTGCATTATAATAAACAACACAACAACTGAGTCGCTTACTATAACTTGTAGGTGAATCAGAATTAAACTACAAATACAATGAGTGACGCAATCAAACACGAATGTGGTATTGCCCTTTTAAGATTAAAAAAACCGTTAGAATTCTATAAAGAAAAATACGGCTCTGCATTCTACGGAATACAAAAAATGTATCTCCTAATGGAAAAACAACACAACCGAGGTCAAGATGGCGCTGGGTTTGCTTCCATAAAACTTGATGTTCAACCCGGTGAACGATATATCAGTAGAGTTCGATCTAATGATGCACAACCCATTCAAGATGTTTTTGCTCAAATAAACGATCGTATTAATAATGAGATGGCTTCACATCCTGAATATGCAGACAATGTAGCTCTTCAAAAAGCCAATTTGCCTTACATAGGAGAGTTGTTTCTTGGCCATGTTCGTTACGGTACGTTTGGAAAAAATAATATAGAAAGCGTTCACCCTTTTTTACGACAAAACAATTGGATGCACCGGAATCTTATTGTAGCCGGAAATTTCAACATGACTAATGTGAAAGAGCTTTTTAACAGCTTAGTTGAATTAGGGCAACATCCAAAAGAAATGGCTGATACGGTTACGGTGATGGAGAAAATAGGACACTTTTTAGATGAAGAAGTTACCGATTTATATTTAGAATGTAAAAACAACGGCTTAACAAAAAGAGAAGCTTCTCCTGTAATTGCTGAGAAATTAGATATTGCCAAAATATTAAAACGTGCATCTCGTGGATGGGATGGTGGCTATGCAATGGCTGGTTTACTGGGTCATGGCGACGCTTTTGTTTTAAGAGATCCGGCCGGAATTCGTCCTGCTTATTTTCATGAAGACGACGAAGTAGTAGTCGTTGCTTCAGAAAGAGCGGTAATTCAAACGGTTTTTAATGTTTCCTTTGAAGATGTAGTGGAACTAGAGCCAGGAAGTGCATTAATCATTAAAAAAGACAACACCGTTTCTGTTAAAGAAATAAACACCCCTACAGTTAAAAAAGCCTGTTCCTTTGAACGCATTTATTTTTCAAGAGGAAGTGACGCAGAAATTTATCAAGAACGAAAAAATCTCGGAAAACTAATACTTCCAGATGTATTGGAGGCTATTGATGATGATACCGACAACACCGTTTTTTCTTATATTCCAAACACTGCCGAAACTTCTTTTTATGGAATGGTAGAGGCGGCTAATGATTTTTTAAACCAAAGAAAAAATCAGTTTATTTTAAATAATAGAAAAACACTCACAAAAGAAGGGTTAGAAGAAATTTTATCGGTTAAAATTAGAACCGAAAAAGTAGCCATAAAAGATGCCAAACTAAGAACATTCATTACCGAAGACAGCAGTCGTGATGATTTAGTTGCACACGTATATGATGTTACTTATGGGGTGATTAAGCCAACAGATAATTTGGTAATTATTGACGATAGTATTGTGAGAGGAACTACTTTAAAAATGAGTATCCTTAAAATGATGGATCGATTACAACCTAAAAGAATTGTAGTCGTTTCTTCTGCTCCGCAAATAAGATATCCAGATTGTTATGGTATTGATATGGCTAAATTGGAAGGTTTAATTGCCTTTCAAGCGGCTTTGGCTTTACTTAAAGAACGAAATTTATATCATATAGTAGACGAGGTGTATGCTAAATGTAAAGAGCAAGAAAATTTACCAGATTCAGAAGTTGTAAATTATGTTACGAAAATTTACGAGCCGTTCACCGATAGGGAATTGTCCGATAAAATAGCACAATTACTAACTATAGAAACGATTAAAGCTGAGGTTAAGATCATTTTCCAAAGCATTGATAAATTGCATGAAGCATGTCCTAAAAACCTTGGAGATTGGTACTTTACAGGAGATTATCCAACACCAGGAGGAAATCGTGTAGTTGGTCGAGCATTTATGAATTTTTACGAAGGAAAAAACGACAGAGCATATTAAAATCTACAATAAAGTGCATTTCAACGATTTTTACTGTCGTTGAACAATTTTATTTTGACAACAAATCCAGGTGGGCTTATATTTGTACCACCATGAGATTAGTAGGTTAAGTTTATGGTAGATTTGGGGCAAAAAGGGGGAAAGCAATTTCCCCCTTTTTATTTAATACAAGCGCTGTTTTGTTTTTAAAATTGGCTCTTCTAATGGCGATTTTATTTTTACCACTTCGTTGATGTTGTCATTTGGGATGGTCATTGAAAGTACATAATGTTTGATTTTCCAGGTATTGTTAATCTTAACAACTACCCCCGACCCTCTACAAATTTTCATTTGTGTATCTAGTAATTCGTCAAACCAAGCCATTTTTTTGTCTGCCGAAAAATATATATGTCTTTCTATTGGTGTGAAATTCCATGCCTTTCCTTTATCAAAGTAGGGTTTAGCAAATGCTTCAAATTGTGTTTTGTTCCAATTTTCGGTGGCATCGGTACCAATAAAAATACCATCCTCAGACAAAGCCGAGAAATAATCTTTAAAATTTGCTGCCGCTGCCGCTTTATGCCAATTGTTTAATAAGGTGTCTATTTCAGCATTCTCTTGACTATAAACTGGGATAATAGCAAGGAATAAAATTGTGATAAGGATTTTTTTCATGTTAGAATTATTTTTGAGTTAAACAGAATAAGAAATTGTTACTATTTTAAAATTTCAATATGCGCTCGGTGTAGTTTTATTTTACCTTCTTTTTCTAGGGCTTTTAATAGTCTCGAAATCACCACACGCGAAGAATTTAAATCGTAAGCAATATCTTGGTGGGTGGTATTTATTTCTTGAGATCCATTAATTTTTGACTTTTCGAATAGATAATTTAATATACGCTCATCCATATTCATAAACGCCAAACTATCAATTGCATTGAGCATTTCTTTCAATCGATTGTTGTAGCTATTAAAGACATAGTTGCGCCACGATTTGTACTTCCCCAACCATAATTCCATGTACATTACAGGAATCATCACTACCTTACCGTTGGTTTCTGCTACTGCTTTAATTTCGCTTTTGGTTTCACCAATACAGCATGTCATCGACATGGAGCAGGTATCTCCTTTTTCTATAAAATAAAGTAGCAATTCGCCTTCGTCAAAATCTTCGCGCAATATTTTAATTGCACCTGAAAGTAATAATGGCATTTTTAAGATTTTATCTCCAAAGTCAATAATTACATCCCCTTCATTAAATTCTTTTACTGTAGCTACTTGCTCAATTTCATTTAAAAGTGCTTCTTCAAATAATGACCCATAGATTTGATGTAAAAGTTCTCTCATGTTTATTTGAAATGAATTGGTGTATAAAATGACTTTTTTTTAATAAACTCAAGGGTTCTTATTATAATTAAAGGCCGCCATTACTGACAGCCTTTTTCTTTTTTAGATTGTATAATTAGTTTACAATAATTTTTTTAGTTTCTTTTTGGTTTGTATCCGTAGTCACTTCAACAAAATAAGTTCCGCTACCCACTTCTTTTAAATTCATAACTTCTGAATAATTGGAAGAAGAATATTTTTCATTTTTGATTACTCTACCTAGCATATCAACCAATTGAATTTGTTTGATATAATTATTTGAATTCAATTGAATTGTAATAACTTCATGAGCAGGGTTAGGATATACTGCCAAATTAGTGCTTGCAAATTCATTCGATGCAAGTAAAGCTACAAATTCGGTATTGAACGTATTGGTAATTATTGCAGGGTTGTAATCAAAGTAGATGGCTGCCGTATTTGGAATAATATCACCTAATGCATAACCAGGTTTAGGTTTAATTTGAAAAGTTACATATCCTTTTCCAATTGATGTATTTGCAATTGAAACCGGTAACATAATGTTATCAAATTTCCAGTTAAGTGTATTTCCTACTCGATCAAGAATATAAGAATGACTAGAGCTAAGGGTTCTTAATGTAGTTTCATCTAATTTTGAATCTAATACGTCATTAATTCGAACATTGATAGCACTTGCTGTTCCTGTGTTTTCAAATCTAATGGTATACGTTAAGTAGTCATTAGATGTGAAGGAGCTGTAAAGAATTTTTTCCCCGTGTGACTCCATTTTATCATTTGGATCGTAGGCATTCACAATAATTTGAGATAGACTACTAGTATTATTTAAAGGTACTACATCTCCTGCAATTGGGTTAATTGTAACTGTGTTAGTAAGCAATTGTCCTGCAGTAACTGTAGGTATTGTAGGGATCTGCATAAAAACAGAAATAATACGCACTTCAAAAGGAGCTAAATTTGTATAGTTATAACTAAATCCATTAGCTAGTAGGGTAGCACCTGCTTGAGAAACAGAGGTGATAGTAACATTTGGATCTTTAACAAAATTGATACTTCCTGAAGCTATATTTTGGTTGCCAAGATTGGTATAGATTATTTTGTTTTCATAAATAAATCCTGGTCTTGGGGCATTTACAGGAACCAATGTAGTGACTAAATCAGTATAGCTTTGGGCAACTGTAATTGGGAAATTATAAGTAATCATTCCAGCACCCACAACAACATTCACATTGTTGTAGGCAGCAGTTGAGATGTTATAAAGACCTGCATAAGCTGTATCTATGGAGTAACTTAAATCATACGAGTTGGTACTATTGGTGTCATATATATTATATACTCCGGTAGGGCTTGTAATATTATGTGTAATTCCATTATTATTCACTTCATATTGAAATTGGCCTAACGGGAAATTTTGCTCTCCAACATCCTTTGTTCCGCTATTGTTTAGATCTAAAAAGGCATTTAATCTTAGTCCACTACAATTTATTCCACCGGTAGTTGAGCTAGAAATTTCAGTAATTTTTATATATCCTGGTTGGTTACTGTAATTAGTAACCATAATTAGATAATATTGACCTGCTTGTGCATTTGAAATTACTGGGTATTCTACATTATTTCCTGAAAAACTACAACTTACCACATAGTTTGGAGTAATTTGTCCATTACATGGAGTAGTTGGATGTGTATAAGGACCTAAAACTACATAATCTACATCTAGATTATTCAAGCTAAAATTAATGTCGTTGCTTTGTTGAATCATTAAATTTATAGTACCTGATTGGCTAATTGGCATTACAAACCAAGTAGGATTTGGCGTTGAGCCTAAACAACCTAATGCTCCAGTAGAAGGCAAATTGGTAGTGTTTGGGAACGGAATTCCTAGTGAAGAACACAATGAATTTGCTTGGCTACAAACCGATGCATTATTACAATTTGGATAAGTTCTTAAATTAACCGTATAGATCATATCACAACCGTTTGCTATAATTTCTCGGATGTAAATGGTGATAGTAGTAGGTTGAACATTAACTGTATAGACACTTGGATTAGCAATTGCATTTGTTCCTGCCTCAGCGTTTTGTTGAGTAGCAAAATACTGAAGCGAACTTTGACTATTTATTTGCGATTGAACCGAAGTTAAATTAAAAACTATTGATCCATTACTGTCGTCGTCACATTGCTCCATTTGCTGCAATGGGGTTTGACTGTATTGAAATGCTGTTACATTGATGTAGAAAACTGTAGTAAAATATTGCCCCGGAACATTGTTGTAAGAAACTCTTCCATAAATAGCAGTATTTCCTATACCAGCACAAAATGGTGATGAAAGCGGATTCACATTACCTTCTGCTTCATTTGGAGAGGCATGATACGTAATGGTATAATCATTAGGATTCATGGTCCCAATAATATCGTCATTATTATCGGTTAAATTAAAACAAGCTTGATTGGTATCGGTACAACTTGAAAACCCTTGAGGTTGACCAAATTGTGGAGCACATGCTAAGGTTGCAAAAGTAAATGGAGAAGACCAAGCACTATATTGAGTTCCGGAAGCACTATTTGAACAAGCTTTTCTTACATATACTAAATAGCCTGTAGCACAATTTAATCCTGTAATTACAAAAGGATTTACTGCTGCAACAATTCCTTGTGTTGGTATTGGAGAACCAGGAGGCACAATCGCAATTTCATAATTATTAGATGTTGTTGAACCTGTATTGGACCAGCCAATTGTAGCACTGGTTTGTGATATATTTCCAACTGTTACAGCTGTTGGCGGTGAGCAATCAATCGTAGGACAATTAGTAATTAATTGCACATTAATAGTACCAACTGATGAACAACCGGTAATAGTATTGGTTACATTATAGTAATAGTTAATGGTAGGAGTAGTAGTCATGCTGTATACACAGCTCGGATTTGGAATTGGATTGCTGTTGTTTTGCGCATTTGCCTGCGTGTAAAAAAAAGTGACCCCTAAATTCGGATTGTTAATTGTGATAGAAGGAATAAGTTGTGTTAAATCCCAGCATTGTTGGTTGTAGCAAAATGTTGTGGTAAGAGTTGATGCCGTTGGCACCGGATTAATTATAAGTCCTAAAGTTGTTGTTGAGAAGTTGCTTGGGTTATTAAATTCGGTAACTCTTACAAATAAAATTTGACTAGAAACAGAGCATAAATAAGGACTAGACAAAGAATTGCTATTTGCAACCGCATCGGCTTGACTTAAATGGTAACTTACAGAATACATGTTTGGCGATAAGTTTCCTAGTATTTCTGAGTTTTTACTTAACAAATTAAAACTTTCTATTCCATCATTATTAGAATCACATAATGTGTAATTTGAAGGGGTATTAATTTGAGACTGAGCAAAGGCCATCTGCAAAAAAATAAAAAATATAAGTAGTAAAAATTTCTTCATGTTTTATTGATTTGGTAAATAATTTAGCGCAAGTTACATTTTTTTCAATGATTTGTAATAAATAAATCCCTTAAGTGATAAAATAAGTAAACCAATACCCCAACGATTAGTTCAGTTCGGTATTTAATTAGAAACTTTTTCATTTTTTTATTAAGTCAAAAATTGATCCAAAAGCAACGCCAACGGCCAATCCTGTGGCAATTCCCAGCGAGTGATTTCCGATTTTATTTCCATAAATAACACCCATTACAACACCAAGTGCAGCCCCAATGCCAATTCCGTTTCCTGAATTGTTTTTCTTTTCATTCATGGTAAAGTAATTAGCAACTATTACTTATCATTCAAGCCAATTGCGTAACCAAATAGTCCAGCTACTTGAAGTTTTAGAAAGCCACAAACCTCGATTAAGCATTTTGGTTGTTGAGACGAGATTAAAATAAAAAAGCCAGTTTTTAAACTGGCTTTTTCGATGAAAATCAAATAAAACTACTTAACAACCAACTTCTTTGTAATTCCTTCTGATGTTTTTACAAAATAAATACCCGAAACTAATTTTGAGGTATTTATAGTTAACGCTTCTTTTTCTGAAAGAATTAATTTTCCAGTTACATCATACAATTCTATATTTGCCATTCTATTGAAATAAACTAATTCTGAATTTGAGGAAGGATTTGGGAAAATCACAAATGTTTTTGATTCTGCATTAAAATCCGAAGAAGATAAATTGTTTTCATCCACTTCATAAATTGTAATAGTTCCACTAATTTCATTCGCTACTAAAATATAACCTTTACCTGTAGGGCTATTTGAAGGAGCTATATATGTAATTCCTTCTGGGCCATGGTCTCCAGAATAAGCTGATGTGCTTCTAGAATTTTTATAATCAACAAAAACAGGATTATTAGGATTTGTAATATTATAAACCATAACACCTCCTACACGCTCTAAAGAAACAAATGCAAATGTTTCAGTTGCAATTTGAGCAATAGTTACACCCTCTGGCTCTGGCCCTTTAGCACGACTTCTTCCTTTTGGAGTATTATTTTCATGATCTGCATTAAAAAGTGTTGGTAAATTTGCTGCTGTATAACGTTCAAAATCGTCTCCACTATCAAAAACTATCTGCTTTGTTGCGGTATTGAAAATTGAAAACGAACGTGTTCCCACACAATTAATAGTTTCAAATTCTGCATCAGCATCCGTGTTTCCATTTAAATTTGTTACACGGAATCTACCTAAGTTATGATTTTGTTTTAAAACTGATGCATTCGGAAAATTGGTAGCATCTAATGTATAAGTTACTGCACCAACAGCAACTCTTTCAGTAAAAGTACCATATTCTTTTTCGTCGCCTTCGTTTGCTGTAACTAAATATGTTGTTCCTGCAACTGTATAACTTGCAACTCCATCTGGAATAAAAAACGCTTGAATAGGCCAATTCGCAATTAAAACCTGACCATTGTTATCTGAAACATCAAATCCATTTCCTGGTAAACTAATGTCTTTAGTTCCTAATGCCCAAATATCTGAAATAGTGTTACTTGTTAAATTAATTTCAGCAATGGCATTATTTTCTTGTAAAGTAATCCATGCTTTTTGAGAATCAGAGCTTATTGTAATGTACTCTGGTTCAAAATCTTGAGATAAAGTACTTGTTAACTTTAGCTTTCTTACACCTGAAGCAATTAATGCAGCTTCTTGAGCATTGTAAGCCGTAAATAATAAGGTGGTTACATTGGACTGCGATAAGGTTGCAATTCCACCTGAAATATCAATAATACTTACCGAACCTTCAGGATCAACGGAATAATCTACATTTGGCTGACCTTCATTAGCCGTCATTACTTTTGTTCCATCTGGAGAAAAAGTAATCATATCGGGAAGTGCTCCAACTGAAACTTGTTTTAAAAAAGTTCCATTGGTATCAAAAAACAACACTGAACCATTTAAAGTTTCATCTGCATTTGGTGAAGCTACTGCTACAATTCCGTTTTTAACCGCCACACTTGTAACACCACCGTATGGATTAATATTTACAGAAGTAATAACGGAAGGAGTTGTTGGAATAGAAAAATCGATAATATCTAAAAATCCTGCTACCGCACTAGTGGTAAATAAACGTTGTGAAGCGGTATCGTGAACTACAATCTCACAAGTGCTAGAACTCGATCCAGAAGGATCGAAGCTTCCTATGTAATTCAATTCAATTTGGTTACTTGGCGATGGAGCCTGGCTATCATTGTCAACAATATAAATAGTTGCTGTAGTTGTACCAGTAATTGAAATTCCTGAAGCATTTTCTAAACTCAAAACAAAATATTCTGAATGTTGTTCTTCTAAACTGTCATCTAAAATTGGAATCGTAATAGTTTGTGTAACCGATGAAGAACCTGTTATTGAAATAGTTTGTGTAGTTAATGTAAAGTCAGAATTACCTGCCGTACTAAAAGGAGC
>Ga0078894_10000625_pt1 | contig 25108 bp, 4 predicted proteins | sample LauGreSu1BDMLBSD_2_FD_67506 | JGI IMG/M metagenome (GOLD analysis project Ga0078894, IMG submission 67506) | Freshwater lake microbial communities from Lake Michigan, USA - Su13.BD.MLB.SD (version 4) (version 4) | ecosystem: Environmental > Aquatic > Freshwater > Lake | place: Lake Michigan, USA... | reverse complement strand
TAATGGAAGTGGAAACATCTACACCTCGTCCGATTACGGTGTAAGTTGGACGCAGAGAACCCAATTCACCGGGAATTGGACTTCCATCTCGTTATCCTCGACCGGACAATATCAAAGCGCGGTTATTAATAGTGGAAACATCTACACCTCGTCCGATTACGGTGTAAGTTGGACGCAGAGAACCCAATTTACCGGGGCTTGGGTTTACATCTCGTTATCCTCGACCGGACAATATCAAAGCGCGGTAATTAATGGAAGTGGAAACATCTACACCTCGTCCGATTACGGTGTAAGTTGGACGCAGAGAACCCAATTCACCGGGAATTGGCGTTCCATCTCGTTATCTTCGACCGGACAATATCAAAGCGCGGTTATTAATAGTGGAGGAAGCGGAGCATTCATCTACACCTCCACCGACTTCGGTGTCACCTGGGTCCAGCGCTCCACAAATGCCCGAACCAACGCATTCACCCGCGTCCGTTCGTCCGCATCCGGCCAGTATCAACTCGCCACTTCCGGTCCCGTGGGGGACATCAGCGGCCAACTCTACATCTCCTCCGACTACGGACGGACATGGATACCGAGGCGCGGACTTGGCTCGTGGTTGGGCGGCGCGGTATCGGCGACGGGAGCGATCATGACCACTTTTTCGACACCGACTGCCGCGACGGCGGCCATCCTCCGCTCCACCGACTACGGGACGACATTCAGCGAAATCGCCGGCACCACCCTCACCGGAACTGCCTACTGGCGTGCCATCGCAGCCACGAATTCCGCGGCCACCCAAACCGCACTCGCACACGGCGGCGCGATTTACCGGTCTACAGACTACGGGTCGACCTGGAATTCGTCCGCCGCGGTCGACGTCATCGGCGTCTTGACCACCGAATTTTCGTCCGTCGCCTCCCCCACCCTTGCGTGGAAATCCATCGCGATGTCGTCGGCGGACGCGAAAATCCAGACGGGTGTCGTCAGCGGCGGGCAAATCTACGTCAACTCTGACTACGGTCGAGGGGCGTGGACGGCGCTAGATAGTTCGCGCAACTGGGCCGCAGTGGCGATGTCGGCGGACGGAAGATACCAATCTGCGGTCGTAACGAGTGGTGCTATCTACTACAACAGCACCTCAGGCACCGGGACGTGGACAGCGGTATCATCACCGGCGTCTGGATTCGCTTGGACGGGTATCGCCGTATCGTCCGCGGACGGGAAATACCAGACCGCGGTGGCTAGCGGTGCGACGAATATCTATGTAAATTCCAATTTCGGTGTTGGGGCGTGGACCGCGAAGGAAAGCGCACGCAACTGGTTCGGTGTAGCGATGTCGGCCACGGGGCAATACCAGACCGCCGTCAATCGCGGAGGGTATATCTATATTGACGCCAATTTCGGTGCGAGTGCGATTTGGACGTCGGTGCTTACGGATTCCACGCGCGATTGGGTGAGCGTGGCGATGTCGGGGTCGGGGCAATACCAGACCGCAGTTGTGGCCGCAGGCAAAATCTATGTCAACAATAACTACGGTGCGAGTGGTGCGTGGACGGAAACTGAGTCAAACCGCGCGTGGATTTCGGTGGCGGTATCCGGTGCGACGGGCCGATACCAGACCGCCGTTGCGCAAAATGCGCAGATTTACATAAACTCCAACTTCGGTGCCGGCACGTGGACTGCGGTGGATAGCAGCCGTAACTGGGTGTCCGTGACGGTATCATCGGACGGCAAGTATCAAAGCGCGGTGGTGGCGACGAGCGGCCAAGTCTATTTCTCGCGCGATTTTGGCGCGACATGGTCGACGACTGCGGGACTGGATATTATGGGGAATAGGTGGCAGGATGTCGCGATTTCCGCAGAGACAGGTGCGGTCCAAGTGACGTGTGTGAGCGGCGGGTATTTGTATGTATCCTCGGACACGGGCTCAACATGGAACTCGTCGACGGTGAGTATTGACGGCGTAGTACCGCAAGCGACGAATCGGGTGTGGCAAGCTGTCGCGGTTTCGGCGAACGGGCAATACGGGCTGGCGTGTGTGAATTCTCCAACGGCGTCGGGGTATCTCTACCGGTCGACGAATTCGGGGGCGTCATGGAACTCCAGTAGTATCAATATTGACGGAATCGTAACACAATCGACGAACCGAGCTTGGCGGGATGTTGCGATGTCGGCGAACGGGAAGTATCAGGTTGCGTGTATAAATGCTGGATCACAGTCATCAACGACCTCCATTTTACAAAGTGTGGCGAGTGTGATGGTGCCGCCGCCTGGGTCGCTTATACCGACATTTGGGGGCGATTGGGAGCAGATGGGATTGGATATTTCTGGCAATCAAGGAGGCGAACAAAGTGGATATAGTGTAAGTATATCCGCGGATGGAACGGTTGTTGCAATTGGGTCCAACAAACACAGCGTCGCCGTTACCGGCGGTGGTTCTGTAGGACGAACCCGCATCTACAAATTCAACGGAACCTCGTGGGATCAGTTGGGAGCGGATATTTCAGGCAATGAACAAAGCGAACAAAGCGGAACGAGTGTAAGTTTATCCGCTAACGGAATGAGGGTTGCGATTGGGTCTCCTTATTACGATACTCCGATTGGTAACTCATTCGGCCGAACCAGAATCTTCTCATTCAACGGAAACTCGTGGAATCAGTTAGGGGCAGATATTTCGGGCAATCAAAATACTGAAGTTTCTGGAATTAGTGTAAGTCTATCAGCTGATGGAAATACAGTTGCGATTGGTTCCAATTATTACGACATCGGCGGCGATAGTAGTGTAGGCCGAACCCGTATCTACAAATTCAACGGAAATGCGTGGGAACCGTTGGGGGCGGACATTTCGGGCAATCAAAGTGGCGAAGAAAGCGGACTAAGTGTAAGTCTATCCGCGGATGGAAATACAGTTGCGATTGGTTCAAATTATTACGACATCGGCGGCGATAGTAGTGTAGGCCGAACCCGTATCTACAAATTCAACGGAAATGCGTGGGAACCGTTGGGGGCGGACATTTCGGGCAATCAAAGTGGCGAACAATCCGGAGGTAGTGTAAGTCTATCCGCGGATGGAAATACAGTTGCGATTGGGTCACGGTTATATGGCATCGCCTCCAACGCCGACGATGAAGGCCGAACCCGAATCTACAACTACAACGGAAACTCGTGGAATCAGATGGGATTGGACATTTCGGGAACTCTAGTGGGCGAAGACAGCGGAGGTAGTGTAAGTCTATCCGCAGATGGAACCATGGTTGCGATTGGGTCACCAAATTACTCCATCGGCGGCAATTCTGCTTTAGGCCGAACCCGTATCTACAAATTCAACGGAAATGCGTGGGAACCGTTGGGTGCGTACATTTCGGGCAATCAAATGTGGGAAACCAACGGATATAGTGTAACTCTATCCGCAGATGGAACCACGGTCGCGATTGGATCATATAGTTACGATACCGCCCTTACCGACGCAGGCCGCGTCCGCGTCTACAAAATCCCCGTCACCAACGCCATCACCTACACCAGCAGTAGCTCCAGCATCGCGGATATCTGTGGCAACCTCCTTCTCATCAAGGGCACAAACGGCACAACCAACATAACCTCAACTCAGACTGGAGTGACGACGAATGGCATATTAAATGTAAGTGGAAAAACATACACGCTAACATATATCGCAAACACACAGCAGACAACGCAGACGTCGAATATCGCCACCGCGATGAGTTTGATGGTTCCGCCGCCCGGGGCGCTTCCTACCGCATTAAGTTCTGTATGGACACAACGCGGACAGGATATCGATGGCGAAGCATCAGGCGACCAAAGCGGTTACAACATAAGCTTATCTGCGGATGGAACCGTCGTCGCGATTGGTGCACCGTTTAATGCCGGAGCAACTGGTAATGAACGAGGACATATTCGCGTTTATGCTTTGGTTGGAGGGGTATGGACAAAGCGCGGTGCGGATATTGACGGATCTGCGAATGATGACCTATTCGGAACAAGTGTAAGTATTTCTGCGAATGGCAATACTGTCGCAGCTGGTGCCATATATTACGACTTGAGTGGTATTCTCAATCGCGGGCAAGTGCTTGTATATGATTGGACAGGAGGACCGAATTGGATACAAAGAGGTCCAAATGTGATGATCGGTGAAGGTGCCGACGATTATAGCGGTATGAGTGTAAGTCTTTCAAAAGATGGGAACACCGTCGCGATCGGCGCACCGATGAATAATAGAGACGCAAATTTCATCGACAGCGGACATGTTCGGGTATATCGATGGAACAGCGGCACAAACGCATGGGTCCAACGAGGCGCAGATATTGATGGCGGGTATGGATTGTCGAGTACTGTTAGTAATAATGTGATTACTAAATCACCGAGTCTGGGTTCTAAAAATTTTACCGGTGTTGCAATGTCATATAATGGACGATATCAAACTGTATCAGTCGATGGTGGTTTCATATATGTATCTCATGATTATGGGTTTAACTGGATGGAAAAGGCAGTATCTGGACCGTGGAGGTGTGTATCTATGTCAGCCAACGGTAGATATCAAGGAGCTTCTGGAAATGATGGAACAACCGGTATTCTCTATCTGTCATCAGATTATGGTTTAACATGGAACTCCAATCCTACAGGTTATAATGGTACATTTCCGTGTATAGCAATAAGTGGATCGGGTAAATGGCAAGTGGCAATACAAAATTCTCAAAATGGTCTTATTTTTTCATCAAATTATGGTTTGGGGGGGAGTTGGACTAATAGAAATATAATAAACTATGGAGATGTTCTACAAAATATGGATTTAAGAGGTGTAGCAATTTCTTATAATGGTCAATATTGGGCTGTGGTTTCTTACAATTATTATCATATTTTTGTATCATCAGATTACGGTATTACGTGGTCTGAACGAAGCACGCAGATGAGATATCGAGAAAGTATCGCGATGTCATCTTCTGGTCAGTTCATGATTGCTTCCGCTGGGGATTCCAGCAATTATTGTTTAGTTTCATCAGATTTTGGAGTGACTTGGAGTAACATACATGTGGGGACACTCGTATATGGTGTTGCTATATCTCCAAACGGACAATCCTATTTAGCACTAGGTTCTGGCAAGGTTGCTCAATGGACCCTTTACTTCGGTATTGATGTAAGAAATATAAACGGTGCAAACAGTTTACGTAGACTGGCATTATCAGAAGATGGAAAATATAAATTGATTGCAGGCGATTCTCTTATTACTTACTCTAATGAAGCGGGTTCTTACAATTATGACTATCATTTTGCTTATATAACCAAAGGCGACCAAAGCGGCACAAGCGTGAGTCTCTCTGCGGATGGAAATGTCGTCGCAATAGGCGCCCCCTACAGCGACAGTAGTGCGAATATTATCGACCGCGGACAAGTGCGTGTATGGTATTTTGATACAGGAACGAGCGCGTGGTTACAACGCGGCAACGATATATTTGGCGAATCAGCATTTAACCAACGTGGATTCAGTGTATCGATGTCGATGGACGGCAATACAGTCGCAATAGGTGCTCCATATAATAATGGCGCCAACGGTCTCGACAGCGGACATGTTCGTGTATATAAATGGAATGGAACGGAATGGGCGCCAGTTGGAACACTTGATATTGATGGCGAGGCAGGTATTCCAAGCACGCCAACAACAATATCATACGTCTATCCATTTTCATATATAGAAATCTACAATACAGCGTTGAGTGATAATGGTCAATATCAAACTGTAGGCACTTGGAAAAATGATAGCGGTTCTGTTTATACGTCATATGATTATGGTGTAAATTGGTCAAATAGAGCAGGGTACGGTCTTCCTAGTGATAGTACAGGTAATTTTTATGGGTCGGCTCGTATGTCATCCACAGGTAAATATCAACATGTGAATCGTTATAATGATAGCATATATATTTCAAATAATTACGGTTATAGTTGGTCAAGGGTCACGCCAGCCTTGAGTTCAATATACTTCACTGCTATGAATAAAAGCGGACAATATCAAACAGTATTTGTTAACGCTGATGGTATATATATATCATCTAATTATGGTGCTACATGGACTAGAAAATTAAATTTAACATCAGGTGGTCCATATGGCTCTGGTGCTCCTGGTAAAATTGCGATTAGTAGTTCAGGCCAATATCAAACAACTGTAGGAAATAACGTTAGTGCCTTCACCGTATCATGTATTTTTCGTTCTCAAGATTATGGAGAAACTTGGACACCTGTGGAACAAAGTATAAAAAGAGAATGGTATGGCGTGGCGATGTCGGCAGACGGACGATTACAAACAGCAGTAACTGGTAGTAGTGGTTTAGAGGAAAATAGAAAAAAAATATATCGGTCGTCAGATTATGGCGCAACTTGGACACCATTATCAACACCTCGTGAAACTTTTTATGATGTAGCTATGTCATCTGATGGTAGATATCAAACAGTAGTAACAGACAATTCTGGTATACTTATGTCAACCGATTTTGGAGCAACATTTTTTAGAACGGGAGGTCCTGGTTCGGATTACAATAATACCTTAAGAACCGTAAATATGACACCCGACGGCCAGTATCAAGTTGTAACAACTTCTTCCAGCTTCCCATCGATCTTTAATTCAAGAGATTTCGGTTATACTTGGTCTTCTACACCATCGTATGAAGTCACCAACGGCGACAATTTCGGATACAGCATCAGTCTCTCTGCCGATGGAAATTCTATCGCAGTAGGCGCGCCCAATAACGATGGGACGTCTGGTGCAGACCGTGGCCATATGCGCGTCTTTGACTACAATAGCGCGAACCAGACATGGCCCCAACGTGGCACAGATTTTGACGGCGAAGCATCGAATGACCTCGCAGGTTGGAGCGTGAGTATGTCGGCCGATGGAGCTACAGTTGCTTTTGGCGCACCGATGAACGACGGATCTGGCAACGCACTACCGAATAGTGGAAGTGTGCGTGTATTCTCCTACCCCGTCACCAACGCCATCACCTACACCAGCAGTAACTCCAGTATCGCGGAAATAAACGGCAACCTCCTTCTCATCAAGGGCGTCAACGGGTCATCGGATATCATAGCAACCCAAAACGGCACAACGACAACCGGCACATTAGATGTAAGTGGAACGACATACACAATAACATATACCTTAGGAGTACAAGGTATCCCTTCATTCATCTACTACTCCAAGAACTACGGCGCCTCTTGGACGACATTCACCGCCGCCGGCTCCCGCCCATGGTCTTCCGTCGCATTATCCGAGAACGGAAGCACAATTTCCGCGACCACAACAGCCAACGACGCCAGCGGCGGAGTGTGGGTCTATTCCATGCCGGATGATCAGTTTTACCAGCCAGCGGTGCTTTCGAATACGGGCGCGACGACCCCCGCGACCGTCCGTGCCATCGCTTATGGAAATAGCGGCGTGGGCGCCGCAGTCGACGGATACTGGGTCGCCGGCGCCGATGCCGCTGCGAACTCGCTCGCATATTCGTCCAACGGCGTCGACTGGACCGCCGTCGTCGGCTCTAAAACTACGCTCTTCAACGCCGTCAATGGTGTCGCGTATGGTGCGGATACCGCAGGTACGCCGTTGTGGGTGGCGGTGGGTCAGCCCTTCGTCGGGTCCGTCCCCGGGTCGACCGCATTCAGCATCGCGTATTCTTACAATATGACGACGTGGGTAGGAGTGCGCAACGCGGCGAATTTCACCGGCCAAGGCAATCACGTGGCTTACGGACAGGACGAATTCGGCGCGGGGGTCTGGGTCGCGGTCGGACAAGCCGACGGCATCCTCGCAGCAAATCTCGGGGATTCAGCATTCTATAACAGTAATAATAGTAATACAAACACGACGATTTTCTACTCCTATGACGGCGCGAACTGGGCGGCGGGGACGGGCGCGGGTATCTTCGCTGTTTCTGGCACGGATGTCGCGTGGGGTGTGGATGAGTTGGGCGTCGGGACATGGGTGGCGACAGGCATCGGATATACCGACCCCCTCACAGGTGCTGTCATCGCGGGAGTACAAGTTGCGCATTCCACGAATGGCCGGGTCTGGTCGCCGATACGCACTTCTGCACCGATTGTGCCAGCGGTGTCGGCAGTGACACTGGCGGCAACTTCGCTCGCACATACGTTACCGAATCCGCCGACGAGCACGGGATTTACGACGCCGGTATATGGCACGTATTGGGGACAGTTGGGAGCGGATATTGTGGGAACTCAAACGGGCGAAAAAAGCGGAATTAGTGTAAGTCTATCGGCGGATGGGACCACGGTTGCGATTGGGTCCAATGTTTACGACGTCAGCCCCAATAATGATGTAGGCCGAGTCAGAATCTACAAATACAACGGAACTTCGTGGGGTCAGTTGGGGTTGGACATTTCGGGGAATCAAGCGAGCGAATACAGCGGAGGTAGTGTAAGCCTATCGGCAGATGGAACCACGGTTGCGATTGGGTCCTATAGTTACAACGTCAGCTCCAATAATGATGTAGGCCGAACCCGAATCTACAACTACAACGGAACTTCGTGGAATCAGTTAGGGTTAGACATTTCGGGCAATCAAGCGAGCGAATACAGCGGATATAGTGTAAGTCTATCCGCGGATGGAACCACGGTTGCGATTGGGTCCTATGCTTACGACATCGCCACCAACGCAGATGAAGGCCGAACCCGAATCTACAAATACAATGGAAGTTCGTGGATTCAGCGGGGGTTGGACATTTCGGGCAACCAAAACAGCGAACAAAGCGGAATTAGTGTAAGTCTATCAGCGGATGGAAATACGGTTGCGATTGGGTCCCATGGTTACGACGTCAGCCCCAATAATGATGTAGGCCGAACCCGAATCTACAACTACAACGGAACTTCGTGGGGTCAGTTAGGGTTAGACATTTCCGGAAATCAAGCGAGCGAATACAGCGGAGGTAGTGTAAGCCTATCGGCAGATGGAACCACGGTTGCGATTGGATCTTCTTCTTACGACATCGGCGCCAATAGTAATGTAGGCCGAACCCGAATCTACAAATACAACGGAACTTTGTGGATTCAGTTAGGATTGGACATTTCCGGAAATCAAGCGAGCGAATACAGCGGAGGTAGTGTAAGCCTATCGGCAGATGGAACCACGGTTGCGATTGGGTCCTATGCTTACGACGTCAGCCTCAATAATGATGTAGGCCGAACCCGAATCTACAAATACAATGGAACTGCGTGGAATCAGTTAGGGTTAGACATTTCCGGAAATCAAGCAGCAGAAAAAAGCGGATATAGTGTAAGTCTATCGGCGGATGGAACCACGGTTGCGATTGGGTCCATCCCCTCGAATGCTGATGTAGGCCGCGTCCGTATCTACAAACTCCCCATCTATGCGACCCCCACCTTTTCGAGTAGCAACCCCGCCGTCGCCGATATGAGTTACGACCTCCTCTTTATCAAACAAGGTGCGAGCGGCACATCTACAATCATCGCGGTCCAACCTGCGACCCCGCCATTTACATTCGCTCCCGTGACCGTCCAATGCACCCTCGACGTCAGCGGAACCGTATATACGCTCGTATATAATACTTTCTACCCGATACTTACCCATTTTGCGGGTGCCGTCGCTGGTGATTCGCCGTGTGTGGCGTATGGTCGCAGTGGGTCGCAAGGTAGTGGGGCGCCGCTTTGGATGGTCGGCGGCAGCGGCGGAACGAATGTCTTCGCGATGTCGTCGGCTCCCAGTATCCTCGGCAGGTGGTCGGTCGTGGCGTCCAATGCGCCTTCCGCACCTTTCTCGACGTGTAATTCTCTCGCGTATTCCAACGGAGTATGGGTCGCGGGCAATAACACCAGCGCCACCAATATTCTCGCGCGTTCAATCGACGGCGGGGCAACATGGACCCCCGTCACGGCTTCCTCCGTCTCCGGTATTCTCACAGGAGCGGCGGCGGTCGGTGCGAATTCCTTCTGTAACTACTCGCTCGCCTACGCCGACTATTCGAGCGACACAAATCTCCGGTCGTGGGTCGCTGTCCAAGGCACGAAGAACTTCATGTTTGATGGGGGGGTCTCGGCCGTAGCGACGCCGACGCCGAACATTACAGCATCCGCTTACAACGGCACCGGTCGTGCTTGGTGGGTCGCCGGTGGTAGAAATCAGTCCGCTGCTTCCATCGCATACACATCCGACCCATCCGGCGCGACAGGTTGGACATTAGGAACGAGTACGACCAGCAACGGCGGAAATGGAATCACAGATTTGGAACAGATCAACGCCATCGCATTCTCTCCGCATACGCAAAACTGGCTCGCAGTCGGCGTAGGTAGTGCCGCGACTCCTACAAGAACCGCGCTTTATAGTGTGAATGGTATTGCCTGGACAAGCGCCGTTGTTTCTTCCACCGACATATCACTCAATCTAAATACATGCGCTTGGAACCAGTTAGACGCAAGTGCGTCGGCCGCTGGACGTTGGCTCGCAGGTGGAACGCGATATGGCGGCGTCGATGCTTCCGCTGTAAGCCTCTATATTTCCGCCGATGTTTCGGGGCACACATGGACCCCCATCGTCGGCACCGGTGCCATCCTCTCGCAAGTTTATTCACTCGCGTATAACGGGAGCGTCTGGATAGCGGCGGGCACACCAGCCACGGACCACGGAAGTACCAGCACCCTGATGCGAACCACAACCGACCCTACAGGCGCGACTGGATGGCAAGGTATCCCATTAACCAACATCAGCACTGGAGGCTTCGATACAGCCGCGCGAAGCATCACGTGGAATGCCGACCAGCAGATGTGGATTGCCACAGGTGAAAATACTGGCTCCAGCGCCGGCACCGACGCATCATTCTCTTCCGTGATTTATTCGCGCGATGCGACTGGCGCAGCGGGAACATGGCGCACCGTGCGTGAATCCAATTCATTCTGTTTTTCAGGCGAAGGCACAAGTATCGCGTTCAAAGGCGACCGATGGTTCGCAGCAGGTCAAGGGACAAATCAGATTGTCGCGACAACCGGTACCGCCGCCGCCAACGCCGGCGCAGCAACATGGACGCCTATCACACACGGCACCGCACTCACCAGTATTTCCGATATTGCTTATACGGGTCGCCGACTCATCGCAACAGGTTCGAGCGCAGGCGGAGCCAGCAACGGTGTCATTTACACAACGGACAACTCTGGAAGCGTATGGACCGCCGCACCAGCAACCCCAGGACCCGGATTCAACGACGCACTCGGCGGCGGAACAAGTATCACATTCGAGCCGTCGATTGAAGGGGGTGCAGGTCACGTCGTGGCAACAGGTCGATCGGCGACCAACGCGATAAGTCTCAGCACTGATGGTGGCGTAACGTGGAATGTATCGGCAGCGCCGAGTGTCCAGTTCAGCACACTTGATGCGTCGTTCGCAACGACCACCCAGCCCCTCTTCACAACCGGTGGAAATAGTGTAGCGTATGTCGGCAACGATACATTATTCGCGGGTGGAGCCAACGACGTCCAATGGACCGGAAAGCGGTGGGTGGCAACAGGTCGCAATACGGTGGGCACTACCGCCGCCAACGCCAACGCCAACGCGACCGCCACCACCAACGCCTCCACGTCCGCACCGCTCCCCGACGTTATCAACAACAATACATCCGCGGTGGCGACAAGCGACGATGGTATGACATGGCAGAGTGTGAGTGCTTCGCAGGCACCGAATCTCTCGGAAGGTACAGTCCTAGCGAGCAATCCGCGCATCGGACCAACCCCACTCATCAATAGTCAAATCATTATCTCGGACGGTGGGGATACCGAACCGAATGCGGATTACGGTGGCATGACATGCGGAATGGGAGGCAGCGGGACCGGCATAGCACAAATCGACATCATCGCGGAGCTACCACCGGTATCAAACGCCGCATCGAGTATCGGCACATCTGGCGCGGTGAATATCCTAGGCGCAGCAGGAAATAGCGGGGCCAACGGCATAGGAAACGCGCCAACCGCCAGTTTCGATACTACCGGATTCACGATAACCACACGCCCATTATAATCAATACTTATTCTTACGATAATACAGTAGGAAGAACGAATAATCGTTGTAGATGTCGTTTGTAAGAAAAATGGGAATAGGTACAACAAATAGTGTATTTAGAAAAGTGACAAGTAGCACCGTATTTGGCGGCGGTGGTTCAAATATGTTAAGTCTCACTAGTAGTGTAAATAGTGGAACTACAACTGCGTCATCGGGGGGTGGTATAACTACAACAAGTGGAGGAGGAACTGGCGGCGCCGGCACAGGCACAGGCACAGGCACCGGCGACGGTGGATGCGCCGAGATCGAAGCACTCATGAGTAGTGCCGTTGTCACCGATATCGGCGAAATCAGTAAAAATTACGCGGCCGGATCTTTCGAGACCATCAAAACCCAGCTGAATCAAACGTTATATAATAATTATTCACTCGGTTTATACAACGCAAGAAGACCGTTGAATTCGACCTATGAAAAAGTCCGTGCGTTCATCAATCGGAATTTAGAGGGTCTGCTTCAGTCGATTAATCTCTATAATACAAATACGAGTGTGACCGCCGAGAAAGATGCTTACAAGATCATCGCAGATAAATTCAACGACCCCAACCAGCTTCTCGCGCAGCTGAATATGTTGCGTGGCTCTATCTCCCTTTTTCCTGAACAACATATTACGGTTATTCCGGTTCAAATTAAGCCGGAATATCTTATTTATATTCAAACGTATGGTTATCCCGAAAACGGTATTTGGGACCCCGATTTACTGGGTGCGATTATCGCGAGTATTGGACCAGCGACTGTATAAATGACGAAAATAAAAGACACGAGAATAAAAGAAAAAATAAGATAAACAAATACATTCTTATTACATAATAGTATTGTAATAAGATGTCAAAACAGGATAGTGGAACCAAACGCGGCAAATATGGGTTCGACCTCGACATCAATAGTTATTCGATTGAAGACCTGATGGAAATCTACCGAATACCGAAAAACCAGAAAGGCAACGTAACCGAAGACTATGTCAAAAACATGACGAAGGAAATCGTTCAACAATACAAGAATTATAACGCAACAGGTCTCGGCGGTGATATGCCATTCTCCGAAAATTACAGCGAGGATGATGAGTATGTCATCTTTTTCAACGAGGCGCAAAAACGGATTCTTCAATATCTTCAATCCGGCGCATCATTTATCACTGATGCGACTCTTTCGTCGTCTTCCGGGAAAACCATCGAGAACCAGCTCATCCAGAAATTCGCCCCATCTTCGATTCTCAGCGATGCCGATAAACTCGTTATGATGCCGAAAGATGACGCACGTGTTCAAAACATCAACCCCAATCTCATCGCCACCCCGTCGATTGTTCATGAATACGCAAAGGGTGTGATCAATCCACTCGAACGCCGAATCTTGAAACGTATTATAAGTATTGATACGCTCTTCCGAGAGAATCACGGCAACACATCATCTGCGGATTATATCTGGAATTTACCAACACCGATTAATAATGTGCTTTCGATGAAAATCGTCTCGATGGAGTTTCCGAATATGGTAAAAATGTTTTCGAATGAACGAAAAAACAATATATTCACCGTAAATCTGTATAATGTTCCTCAAAGGTATATTGAAGACGGATTTACAAAGACGGTATTCATCAATCACACGGAAACGGTTATTATTCCGGAAGGGTTTTTAATTTCGTCCGATTTTCAAATTCTTATGAGCAACCATTTTATCAACGCACTCCCCCCCGCATCGGGAACTGTAGTCGCGGATTTAGTTGATATATCGAATGTGATGACATATGTTCCACGAGCCGCATCCGCATTCGCCCCCGCGACATCAAGTCAATTGGTTTTTAACGGATTAAAATATATCGTCGCTGAAGTAAGCGACCTTTCAACGAAGACTCTTTTTCGTTCGAGAGAAACAAGCGACACGATTCCGCCCATTCCGATTACGCCATCTCCAAATGATCCAAGTTATCGCGCATTTTCTGGTTCATATACGACAAACTATCAATACTCGCCGAATTTCTGGTTCAAGTTGGATTTTAACATACAGGACGACAAATCATTTACGGATTACTATAAAGAAGGCGGCATATTTATAAGAAAAATAACTACACAAGACATTTCAATAGACGGTCAAATTCTCACGATGATGGTAGATCCAGACCCGAATAGCAACGAATGCGCAAGTTCTGCTTCGGCGCGCACACATATGACATCGAAGACGCTGCAGTGCTTCCGACCCAAATTGGATCCCCATACCGGTAAAGTAACAAGATCAAATACGAAGATGCGACCATTATATAAAAACGCCGGTTGGTCAGTCGGGTTTTATAAAGACACCTATAACGTAGATAAACCATATGTATCGCAGACACGTTTTGACCCGAATGGAACGTATCAACCCCTTGTGTTTAATCGTTATGTTGAAAGCGAGTCGTCTTACGGTAGTGCCGTCACACAATATTTCTTTCTAGAATTGGATGACTATAACCGGAACTTTACATCGAATACGATTATCGCGGAAACGGGCGGTGGCACACATTTAGGAAATAATATAATTGCCAGAATTCCGATGACAGCCCCGGCCCTGAATACAAATTATACAAGTCCTAGCGATTTGATATTTAAGCAACGGGATTATTTTGGACCGGTGAAAATCGAGAAATTACATTTAAGGTTGGTGGACCGATTTGGCGATACTTTAGACATACAAAACAACGATTATTCGGTGGCGATTGAATTAACAACGACGTATTAATGGAATGGGAACATGAATAAAAAAATATTTAGTAATATTATAACGTAAGATAAACAATGTCGATTGCTTTTTCACTTCCGGCTTTTAACCAGAACTACCAACTGGATATTTGCGGTTCTCTCCTGGCCGCCGCCCCTGATGCGATGACCGATATCAGTGCCGTTGCTACCTACCACATTAAGAAGTCTGTTCTTCGTAGTGTATTTAAGTTTCACTCTGACAGCGCTGACGTGGACAACGTTGATGCCTCTGATACCAGGTATTACGTTTTCATGAACAACTGGCCCCATGATGCTTCTTTGAACCCTGCTCATGCCTCCATGACCACAAGTCCGATGTTGGCAACCGCCGGTGATGTTGTGGCCAACAAGAACCTTGTCAAGCACGACTTTGTTCGTTATTTGGCTTACAAGTTATTCAACACTGTTCATGGTGTTGATTTGTTCAACAACGAGCTCGAACTTCTTAACGATATTTCTAGCAAGGGGCGCACATCTGGTTCCGCTATTATTACACTATTGAAAAATGTTAGCACAACAGCTAGTAATGATAATATCCCCGCTAGTCAAACCGACGGGTCTGGTAATAAATTTTTACTCAACGATGCTTCTGGCAACACCAACATTTGCCGTGAATTGATGCGTCAAATCGCATCCTTAGATGCTGGCCGTTTCCGCTATGGTGTCAGCGATGCTTCTGGTGTCGATCTTTCCGGCAACCCCTACCGCGAAGTTCCCTTCGAAAATAACGACAGTCTCAATTTCAAGGTTACTATCACACCTGCGACGAATCAAAACAACTTGACACAACAGAGCACCTTTGAATCTCGTGTTTATAAGATTCGTCTGCTTGTTAGTGAAGATACAAACACAGTTCCTGTTGATGGTACGGCAACAGATCTCACCGACTATCTCAAAAATAATTAATAAACAATCCTGTTGGATCGTATAAATTTATTTTGTTCATATTATAAAATAAATTTATTTAGAAAATATGTCTGCTGCGGTGTTACTTTTGTTTCATTCTTTACTTATGAGTCATCATGTGAATACAGTTATTGCTGCCAGCGATGCCTCCATTCACCGATTTCTTTCCGTAGGTGATTGGGGGTCGGCCGCACTCGGCGGTTATCATCTTCGCAACGCACAGCTTACATCAAGTGCGATGAAGGCGTATATTGCCGGCCAAGTAGAAGTTGGACAAGACCCCCCATCGTTTGTCCTGAATACCGGCGATAATTTCTATTATTGTGGAATCCAGAATACGAGCGACCCGCAAATCAGCGAGGATTATACCGCTTTATTCGGTGGAATGGGGTTGCCATGGTATCATTCTCTCGGCAACCATGATTATGGATTCTCGCCGGAGGCACAACTCGCGCTAAACACGACGATTCCGGGGTGGATTATGGACGGGCGTTATTATCACCGGCGCGTCTCGGTATCGTCAAGTATCACCGCGAATATCATCGTGCTTGATACCAATCCATGCGTGAGTGATTATCGCGGGGATGACCGCCGGCGTTGGGACCCCTGTGGCACCCAGTACCCCGATTGTTCGCCGATAGCGGAACCATGCCGTTTTCATGAGAATATTATCGCGCAGGATTGTGACGCACAATTGGCGTGGGCGCGACAGACGCTTGATGGAATTTCAAACTCTTTTACTTCGAGAGAATGGATCTTCGTTATCGGGCATCACAAAGCCGAAGAAATCGACGCTGCGGATTTCCAAACCACATTTCTGGATGACCCCCGAATTCATCTGTATTTGAATGGACATACGCATAATCTTGAACATTATGAAATAAATGGCCAGGCGAAGTATATGACGACGGGGGCGGGCGGGATGGTGATCATCGGGGATACCGATACTGAATTTCACAATCATACTAATGTAAAAAGCCGTTGGAGTAAGATCGTAACCGGTTTTACATCGCATACATTCGTAAATGACGGCAATCTGCTGCGAACCGAATTCTGGGACGCAAAAAAAAACGAGTCGATATATTCATTTGACGTTCATCTCATTTAGAAAATACGATTGCGAACGATTACGATTACGATTGCGATTACGATTACGATTATTTGCTGTTCAAAAAAATCGTAGTACTATATATACGCTATTGTATTGTTGTATTTGTTCATAACGAATAATGACCACAATCTCAAGTGTAATTCTTGTTGACAAACGAATACAAGACCATGAAACCGTCGTTGCCGCAATTAAGGCTGACGGTGTTCGGGCTATTGTATTTGATGTCGCAGATATTGATGCGCAGGGGGGGGCGTCGTCGGCGTCGTCGGCGTCGTCGTCATCATTTGAGTATATACTCGATAAAATCGCCGCACTAGGCGTGGTGTCGTTTTCCAATATCGGCATCGTTCAGCATAATACTGGTGCTCCATTCCACCGGTTTTTCTCCATGACACATGGGGAGGAGAGCACCGTCGCCGCCGTCGAAACCGCCGACCCGACACTCCAAACATGGGCTGGGTTTGCCGCGTTTATCACCACGCTCAAAACGACATACGGCGTCCAGAATGTGGATTTGATGGCGTGTGCGCTTTATTCCGACCCCAACTGGAAGTATATCATCGATACGCTGGTCGCACAAACGGGGGTGACAATTCGCGCATCGACGGATGATACGGGCGCGGCTGCTTTGGGCGGCGACTGGTTCTTGGAATCGCATACCGGCGTGAATTTGAAGGACGTGTATTTCACGGAGGCGATTGAAGAGTATCGGGGGATGCTGAATTTGATAAATACATATGATTCTCGTTCATATTCTACAAAAAGTATTGCGCCAGGAAGAGCTTTTGCGTGGGGTACTGATACTCAGGGCGGAGATACATCTATGAATATAACCGGCGGAAGCTTATCTTCGAATATCATAGCACTTTATGGTACTCAAACTTCAATCGCCGCATTACGAACCGACGGAAGTGTCGTTACATGGGGTAGCTATGATTCAGGAGGACTACAACGAGTATGGTCTGGTGGAGCAGCAGATAATGTTGCTGGAAGCTTAACATCTGGAGTTACAAAGGTATATACGAATAAGTACGGGATGGCTGCCCTAAAAACTAATGGAGCAGTAATTACGTGGGGACTAAATACATCTGGTGGAAATTCGAGTACTGTATCTAATGATCTTTCAATAAACGTGGTTGATGTTTTTACTGGACAACATACACTCTTTGCTGCTCTAAAAAGTAATGGTGGTCTAGTTACATGGGGGACATTTTATAGCGGCACGAATGATACAACAGCTGTTTCTAGTTTATTATCTTCTGGCGTTGTAACTGCGTGCCTAAGTAGGCACTCGGCCGCAGCATTAAAAAATACTGGTCGCGTCATTACATGGCCTTCAACTTCAGGCTATGGTGGTAATTCATCTACAGTAGCAGCAGATATATCTGCTGGAGTAGTGGCATTATACTCAGATTATGAAAATACCTTTGCTGTGCTAAGAAATAATAATACCGTAGTTACTTGGGGTTACACAACAGGTATGTCGCCATTACCAACCTCAGTAAATTTGAATAATGTGGTATCAGTATATAATAACAGTAGCGCATATGCTGTATTAAAACTAGATGGAAGTGTTGTTACATGGGGTAGTAGTCAAGGGGGTGGAGATTCAAATTTTCCTTCAACAACATCATTATCGACGGCAAAAGTTGTTACAATATGTAGTAACAGTTATGCGTTTGCCGCATTAACATCAACCGGTAATGTGATTACATGGGGTGGTTCAACATCTGGAAGTTCTGGCGGAAATTCAAGTTCTGTATCTGCCTCTTTAACGAATGTAGTTGCGTTATATAGTACTATTGGCGCATTTGCGGCTCTAAAAAATAATGGACAAGTAATTACATGGGGTGACTCCGGATCGGGAGGAACCTCAACTTCCGTAAGCAACGATATTTCAGCAAATGTGGTCGCAGTCTATTCAAATCAAAACGCATTTACAGCAGTTAGAAAAGATGGTCGAGCAGTCATATGGGGGGGGGGTGGTGGAGTATTCAACGTTACTATATCATCTACTGGTGGCACAAAAGCTGTAATCGGCGGAGATTTGAATTCTGGAATCGTCAGTATAAACAAAACATATACATCCTTCGCCGCCATCCAATCCACCGCAACGACATTCGACCTCTCCGCGTCCTATTACACCGACAACGACCGTTACGATATCCTCCGAAATAAGGAAAACCGTCGTCGCGTAAATCTCACCACCTTGAATAATAACGTTTTTACGTTGTCGTCTGCTCGTGACATCGAGCGTTTCAACTACATGATTCCGAGTGGAGCGGGTCCATTCCGCATTATTGTTCCCGACTACGTCGATTCCAACTATTCGATTACATCCACCGCCAGTATCCCCGGCGGCGCTTCGATAAACTACATCATCGCGTGCGAGGAGGGCGAGCCTGTTACGATTTCGGGGACGACCTATATCAACTATGGTGCGTTTGTCTATCGCCGTAATGCGGATAATACATTTACAAAAATGCCTAGTGTGACAATCGGCGGGTTGACGTATAACGCATACGGTGGTGATGGTATCAACTCGAGTGGTATCGCGCTGCGTTATCGTTTTGGTGCTTTCGCCGTCCCAGAGAAAACATTCGGTGATGCTTCGTTTAACTTAACTGCGCCCGTTAGCGACAGCAGCGGTGCGATTACATTCACCAGCAGTAACACCGGTGTTGCGACGGTGACATCGGGTGGAGAAGTGACCATCGTCCGTGCAGGAACAACGACGATAACGGCAACTCAAGCGGCGAGTGGTGATAGTTGGCCAGCGGATAGTATATCTCTTCCGCTAGTAGTGAATAAAATCGTAAGTACCCTAGGCGAACTCACAGTTACTGCGAAGAGGCCGACAGATGCGCCATACACGCTTACTACGCCGACATCGACAGCATCTTCTATAATATCTCCGATAACCACAATAACGAATCAGTTAAGTATAATCACTCCTCCAACACTTGATGTGAGCGCGGTTATTTATGGGAATACGTGGAGTATGCATGGCCAAGAAATTGCTAGTCTTAATAGTGTCAGTAAAGTTAGTTTGTCTGCGAATGGAAGAGTTATGATAATTGGTGTGGGAGATAATAATACTGGCACCGGATATGTCAGAGTATATGATTTATCAGGCACTTCGTGGGTACAACGTGGTTCAACACTTAACGGCACGGCAACATATGAATATTTCGGTAGTGATGTAAGTATTTCTGCAAATGGCAATATAATTGCGGTTGGTGCGACTGGTAAATTAACATATATGGGACAAGTTCGGATTTATGCGTGGTCTGGAACATCGTGGGTTCAGCGTGGTGGAGATATCAACGGTGAGACCAACGGTGACCAAAGTGGAGTGAGTGTCAGTCTTTCTGCGGATGGAACCATCGTAGCAATAGGTGCAAGTTACAACTCCGGAAATCAAGTTAGTAATAGTGGCCACGTTCGTGTTTATAAATACACCCCAAGTAAAATAGTGGATATAAGCAACCAAACCGATCCTTCATTTGGTCCAATTGGATGGACGCGTATGGGTGCCGACATTGATGGCGAAGCCGCGAGTAATTATAGCGGATATTCACTCAGTCTTTCCGCGGATGGAACCACAGTAGCGATTGGAGCGTATGAAAATGATGGTTCAGGAAATATAAGTTCCGACAATCGCGGCCATGTCCGCGTCTATCGATACACCCCAGATAAATTAGTAGATATAAGCAATCAGTCAGATATTTCATTCGGACCTGTTGGATGGAGACGTCTAGGGCAAGACATCGATGGTGAAGCAGCAGGTGACAGAAGTTCGGGCTTAAATGGTTTAAGTATTTCTATGTATGGAACTACTGTAGCGATTGGCGCAAGATATAATGACGGAGTAAGAGGTGGTGATAGTGGTCACGTTCGGGTATATGATTTATCTGATAATTCTTGGGTGAAACGAGGACAAGATATAGATGGTGAAGCAGCCTCCGACTATTCTGGTTCTTCAGTAAGTATCTCCGCTGATGCCAATACGTTGATTATCGGCGCATTTCTAAATGATGCCGGCGTTAGTGATTCAAACCGCGGCCATGCTCGCATTTATATATGGAATAGTACAACATCTGAATGGCAACAAAGCGGGACTGATATTGATGGAACGAATTTGAATGAAAATTGCGGACGGTCTGTAAGTATTTCTGCCGACGGAACTACCGCAGCCGTTTTAAGTACCGGTACAAGGGTCCGCGTCTTCAGACGTGCGGTTAGCAACGAAATTGTATACACAAGCAACAATACCAACATCGCAGATGCCTGTGGCAACTTTCTTATCATCAAGGGCGTCGATGGTGTATGCGGCATAACTTCTACCCAAAATGGTAATGTAATAAACGGGCGACTAGATGTGACGGGAACAACATACACCCTTCAATACAATCATATTACATATACAAGCAGCAATACGAGTGTCGCGACTATAACGCCATTTGGCGCAGTTACTATATATGGAGTAGGAACGACCACATTCACCGCAACCCAGCCCGAAACTTGGAATTATGCCGCACGAAGCGTAACTGGAATACTTCATGTTAGCAAAATATCATCGACACTTGGCGCACTTATGATTCCAGCTAGGTCGATATTTGAACCGTCGGTATTCACCCTTACCACACCAACATCGACCGTTTCGTCGATCATATCCCCGACTCATACGATATCATCTGCGGTGACTGTGATTGTCCCGCCCCCAGATGTTAACCCGCCGGTTTATGGAACAACATGGGCGCAGGTGGGTTCGTCTATCGTTGGCGAAGCTGCGGGTGAATTATCCGGACAAAGTGTCAGTATGTCGGCGGATGGAACCGTTGTTGCGATTGGAGCTCCGTACAATACGGGCAACGGGGGGGGGCCTACATCCCAACGAGGTCATGTGCGCGTGTATGCCCTTGTCTCTGGTTCATGGTATCAGCGTGGTGGGGATATTGATGGTTATGCAGATGGTGATAGAGCAGGGTATAGTGTTAGTCTCTCTGCGGATGGTGATTATGTTGCGGTTGCATCATACTCAAATGATGGCAACGGAATATATAATAGCGGATGTGTTCGCGTTTATAGATACGATAATAATAAAAATTACACACAACAGAATAATTTTGCACCAACTAGTACAGATTATGGCCCGATTGGATGGAGCCGTATTGGCGCAGATATTTATGGTGAAGCAGAGTCTGACTATAGTGGTTGGAGCGTGAGTCTTTCCGCGGATGGAACCATCGTAGCAATAGGCGCATATGGTAATAACGGTGCGAATAATCTTTCTGATTGTGGTCACGTACGCGTTTATAAATATACGCCAACTAAACTGGTGGATATAAGCAACCAAACCGATCCGTCGTTCGGTCCAGTCGGATGGACCCGTATGGGTGCCGACATCGATGGTGAATACGTTGGAATTTATAGTGGATATAAAGTTGCTCTTTCCGCAGATGGAACCACCGTTGCGATTGGAGAACCATATGCTGACATATCATCCAATACCTCCGACAATCGCGGACGCATACGTGTCTATCGATACAACGCATTAAAAACAACTCCTCAACTCACAAACCCAGCACTTCCTACATTTGGACCGGTGGGATGGGACCGGATCGGAGATGATATTTATGGTGAAGCTCCCGAGAACTTGACCGGATATGATTCTATTAGTATATCGTTAAATGGTAATACTGTGGCAATAGGAGCACCTAGAAACGATGGCACAACCGGTAATGTAAATGACAATCGTGGTCACACCCGAATATATGACTTATCTGGAAATACATGGGTTCAACGTGGTCAAGACATCGATGGTGAAGCTACTGGCGATGACAGCGGCACTAGTGTCTCTCTTTCAGCTGACGGAAATATTGTGGCAATAGGAGCACCTGATAATAGAACAAATTCCACAAATACCTATCGAGGACATGTTCGCATTTATTATTGGAGCAACGTAGTAAATATGTGGGTTCAATACGGAGAAGACGTCGACGGACCAATTGAATTTTCTTACAGCGGAGCTAGAGTTAGTCTATCATCTGATGGATCTACTGTTGCGATTGGAGCTCCGGATGTGGGCTATGTCCGTGTGTATAGGATTCCCGTTTTTAACAAAATAACATACACGAGCAGCAACACAAGCGTAGCAAGAGTATTAAACAACCTGCTTTTAATCGGTAGCACCAACGGCACCACCACCATCACCGCAACTACGACAAATAGTGATAAAATATACAATTATAATACGGTTACTGCGCGGTTGGATGTCAGCGGGACAACATACACCCTTCAATACAACCCCATCAATTATATAAGTGGTAATACGAGTGTAGCGACAATATCGACCTACGGAACTGTTACTCGGAATGCGGTTGGAACGACCACAATAACAGCATTCCAGCCCGAAACCTTGAATTATGCGAGTCAGGTCGTCTCGAATGAGCTTGTTGTTTATAAGGAAATATCCACCCTAGGCGAACTCATGGTCCCTGCGAAAGTTCCAGGCGACGCGCCCTTCACGCTTACCGCGCCAACATCCACGATCTCGTCGATTATCTCACCGGTGAATACGATTACATCCACGGCGAGTGTAATTGTCCCACCTCCCGATATCTTGGATATTAGTTACGGGACAACATGGATTCAACGAGGTGGCGAGATTGTTGGTGAAGCAAATGATGAATATAGTGGAGAGAGTATTAGTATGTCGGCCAACGGAAGAGTGGTTGCGATTGGAGCATATCGAAATGATGGGACAACTGGTGTCGCTACAAACAATCGCGGCCATGTGCGCGTATATGATTTATCTGGCAATACGTGGGTTCAACGTGGTGGGGATATTGACGGTGAAGCTGATGGTGACTTCAGCGGAACTGTTAGTCTTTCTGCGGACGGAAATATTGTAGCGATTGGAGCAAGAAATAACGATGGTTCTGCTTCAAACGCCGGGCACGTTCGTGTGTATCGTTCAACGCCAGGCAAAGCAGCCGTAACATTACAAACCGACCTTTCATTTGGTCCTTTGGGATGGACTCGACTTGGAGGTGATATTGACGGTGAAGCGACGAATGATTACTCTGGGCAGAGTGTCAGTCTTTCTGCCGACGGAACCATCGTAGCAATAGGTGCGTATGGAAATAACGGTGCTAATAATCTTGCGAGTTGTGGTCATGCGCGCGTTTATAAATACACGCCAACCAAAACACAAGCAGTAACCAACCAAAATGATGCGTCATTCGGGCCGGTTGGATGGACACGTATGGGTGCTGACATCGATGGCGAAGCAAGTAGTAACCTAAGTGGAATGAGTATTTCTCTTTCTGCCGATGGAACCATCGTTGCGATTGGAGCGCCATCTGCGGATCTATCATCAAACACCACCGACAATCGCGGACATGTCCGTGTTTATCAATACACCCCAAATAAATTACTAGATATAAGCAATCAGTCGGATATTTCATTCGGACCTGTTGGATGGAGACGTCTAGGGCAAGATATTGATGGTGAATCTCCAAATGACGAAAGTGGGTATTATAGTATAAGTCTTTCCGCAAATGGAACTACTGTGGCGATTGGTGCGCATCAAAATGACGGAACCGCTGGTGTCAATACAGACCAACGCGGCCATGTGCGTGTATATGATTTATCTGGCAATACGTGGGTAAAACGAGGCCAAGATATCGATGGTGAAGCAATAGGCGACCAGTCAGGTTATGCGGTAAGTATCTCTTCTGACGGCAATATTGTAGCAATCGGCGCACCATATAACAACGGCGCAGATAGTACCGATACCACACGCGGCCACGTTCGTATTTATTTTTGGAATGGAAGTTTGTGGGTGAAACGCGGTCAAGATATTGATGGTCAAGGGTCGGATGTTTGGAGTGGTAGTAGCGTATGTCTTTCGTCAGATGGTTCCATCGTGGCAGTTTCAGGGCCGAATAATGCCTCAATAGGCAGCGGACGCGGCCACGTGCGCGTCTATGACATTTCCGTCAATAACGCTATCACCTACTCCAGCAGCAACTCCAGCGTAGCTGACATATGTGCCAACCTGCTTCTCATCAAGGGCGTCAACGGAATAAGCACCATCACCGCCAGTCAAGCCGAATATAATATAACAGCTCGATTGGACGTCTCGGGGGAAACATACACCCTTCAGTATAACCCGTTCACCTATATGATTGGTATTCCAACGGTTTCGACGCCGCCTATTTCAACGATCACATATACAGCAAGTATGATCATGCCGCCAGTCGGGTTTCAAGATGTTAGTTATGG
>Ga0078894_10000624_pt1 | contig 25111 bp, 25 predicted proteins | sample LauGreSu1BDMLBSD_2_FD_67506 | JGI IMG/M metagenome (GOLD analysis project Ga0078894, IMG submission 67506) | Freshwater lake microbial communities from Lake Michigan, USA - Su13.BD.MLB.SD (version 4) (version 4) | ecosystem: Environmental > Aquatic > Freshwater > Lake | place: Lake Michigan... | reverse complement strand
TTTTTAATTATTTGTGATTATCCCACATCACAAATGATTTAATAAAAATAAAAATCCTAAATAAAATTAATTTTTTATATTTTTACGCATTATTTTCAAAAATAATAAAAAATATAAACTCTAAAATGATTCAAAAATTCTAAAATGACGAAAATTCTAAAATGACAAAAAATATTTTATATAATTTTTACTTTTGTGCAATTATATAAAAAATAAATAAGTATTTAATGATAAAATCTACTGATAAAATCTACTGATAAAATCTAATGATTATACCTAAAGGATATTGTAAGTATTTCCTAAAAATAACTAAAGGATTGAAATAACCAAGGCAACGCAATTGCCGCATGCGGGTTTACTAATGTGATTGATCCTAATACATAATAAGCACCTAAAGCTTTCATGTCCTTATCAGCCCCACTTTTTACCAACTTTTCCATAACAACTAAAATCATTTTTTTAACATTCTGAATATTTGATTCATTGTTTATCATATTAAAATTAATACTCACAAAAGGATCTCCTAAGGGAGGACAAATTGAACGTTTTACCTGACTGCTAAGTTGTGCACGATAATTCCAAATATCCATTAATTCTCTTAAAAATTTTACTAATTGATTTTTACTTAATGAGAGAAACCAATTCGGATCACTATAATTTCCTAAAGAATCTATATATTGAAATAAATCCAATACCCGGAGTTCAATGTTTTTTGTGCTCGATAATTCGTCTGATACATCTTTTATCTCAATCTCTATTGGAATTTTTAATATTTTACTTATTCTAAGCAAACTTCGAATGTCATTGATAACTATTTGTGGTATAGGATTTCTATTGTAAGGATTTTTTAAAGTCTTTCCAACTGATTTGTTTATCAAATTATAGAGAGAAAGAATATCAAACCCATAAATGAAACCATCTAAATCCTCGTAACTGAAAAATTGAGTGTAAATCATGTCTTTCAAATCTTCAATGGTCAAAAAATCCGAATTATTTGTGCATTTGGTTCGATCAAAAAAAGCTGGACCATGTAATTTATTATATTTTCTCTGCAATCTTCCTCTAAATATTTTTTGTATTTTAATTATAAAAGAAGATAGCTTCAAAAAAATATACAAACGAGAGACCAACTCGTTTTTATTTCCAGATATTTTCATCTTGTAATGTTTTGCAAAATTTTTTAGTTGCTGAATATTATAGTTATTTTTCAATAAAATATCGTATGTATGAACTGTTGGTATAATAATATTTTCATCAACTATTTTACCATTCTTTTTGATTGGCTGCATTGTTTTTTCGCACTTTGAATAAATATAATTTATATAATCATCTATGTTTGTATTTTTTATATGTTTTTGGGTTTTACTATTTTCATTTATAAAATTCATATTATATTCTATATATACTATAGGTAAAATCTTTTTGAGTTATTTTAATTAATAAATATAAATAATATACCTATTTAGCTATAGAATAAAAATAAAAAATAAAAAAATAAAAAATAAAAAAATAAAAAAAATAAATATTTTATAATTAAAAAAAAAATTGATTATGACTTAAACTAAAGTAAGACACAATATAACAAGTAAGAAATGGCAGATACAATCATCGACGGAACACTATTCAACCCAGAAAACATTCGTTATACTTCACCAAAAGCCGGTGGCTCTGGTGGAAAAAGTGTAAATATATTAAATAAAACAACCAATACAGGTGTTAGATTATCCACTCCATTAATGTTAACATGGGGAGCAGCTGATTATGTAGATGCTTCAACTGGTAAAGGAAATGGTAAATATGAAATGTCATTAGTATTTCCTAATGATGAATATAAGGATGACGATACAACTGCATTCTTAACAAATATGCAAAATTTAGAAAAGAAAATCAAAGCAGATGCACTAAACAATTCTAAAGAATGGTTTGGTAAAATTCACAAGAACGCTGAAGTTGTTGATGCTTTATACAGTCCAATGTTAAAATACACAAAAGATAAAAATACAGGAGAAGCTGATATGACAAAATCGCCTCTATTAAAAGTAAAAATACCATTCTGGGATGGTGTTTGGAAATGCGAGGTTTATGATGAAGATGGTGGAAAATTATTTCCAAGTCCATCAAATCCATCAGTATCTCCTCTTGATCTAATCCAAAAGGGTTCTCAAGTTGCAGTAATTATGCAATGTGGTGGTTTATGGTTTGCAAATGGTAAATTTGGCGTTACTTGGAAATTAGTACAAGCAGTTGTCCAAAGACCAAAGACATCATTAGTAGGTCATTGCTTCATCAAATTAAAAACAACCGATAAAGAAAAGTTAAAGAAAGCACCTGCACCAGTAGAAGAAGCTGATGTTGATTTTCCAGAACAAAGTAGTACTTTAGTACAAGAATCTGATGATGAAGAGGAAGAATCTGATGAAGAGGAAGAAGAAGTTAAAGTTGCACCAACACCAGTAGTAGTTGCTCCTGTAGTAGCTCAAGTTGCAGAAGAACCTAAAAAGGTTGTCAAAAAAGTGGTAAAAAAGAAGAGTGATGCTTAAATTTAGTAGATTATAGTTTATTATTATTTGTAATTAGATAAACAAATTTTTTGCTTGGTATCGGTATTTTTTCAAAAAGGTTTTTGATAAAATATAATCATATATATATAATGACATTTGATTATACATCTACTTCAAATTTATATTGGGAAGTTATTGTTTTTGGTATTTTTGTAGTATTATGTTATTCATTATGGTACAAATACAAATATGGAATGTTTTTTCCTCCATTAAAAAAAAGTTCACGTAGTAATTCTTCTGTAAGAAGCAGCGATAGTACTATTGATCTTCACAAAAGACCATGATCTATAATTTATTAATAAAATCATTTAAAACAATAATTCATTATTAATAAATAATGATATTATTACATTTTTTAAATTTATTTACTCAGATGAGCAACGATACAAAAAATAAAACGAGCGAAATTTTAAAAATAATACAAAATTTATATTGTTTACCCGTTGTAATATACGCTACATATTCATGTTATTCAAATGATATGTACATAATTACAACTGCATGTCAGATTATTAAATACCAACTTATATTTGATTTTTTATTAGCTACCCCAGATGTTATATTTCATCATATTGCAGTATTATTATTTTTATATCCGTCATTTAAATCTGGGAGTGATGTACAAAATTTAATGCCATCAATGTTAATTGCAATGAAAACTGAAATGAGTACTATTTTTTTATCATTACATCATCTTATTTCAAAAAAATATAAAACACTATTAACTATAAATGATGCTTTTTTTATTTTTTTATTTTTTTATACTCGTATTTATGAGTATAGTATAAAATTAATCTATAATAAAAATGCGCATGAAAATATTGATAAATGTTATCATCCAATAGACGCAGTATTGGTAAAAACCGGTCTTTACTTACTTTACATAGTAAATTTATATTGGGGTATAATTATTATAAAAACAATTGTAAAAAAAATAAATGAATCCGGAGTTTTATTGTCATTTCAACAAAGCGAATCCGTTATAAAATATATGTATTTTTCATCACTAATCGCATGTGCAATTTTATATAAACCGTTTAATAATCCTATTTATTTTTTGGATACAATTGGAGTAAGTATATTATCTGTATATTCATATGAATATCATAATGCATTATCAAAACAAGTTAGTCTTGAAAAAAATGTTTTAGACGATGATTTAATATGGTATTATATAAATGATATTTTTTCTATAAATATTCGTTGTTTTTTGTGTGTATTAACCAATACAAATTTATATAAAGTATTAACAACGATGGCTGAAAACATGTATATGAATATGACATTAGTATATGTTTCACTAATATTTCATACTGCATCCATGTATCATTTTGTAAAATATCTGGTAACTTTAAAAAGTAGTAATCAAGTTATTACAATTTATAAAAATCCGTCAGAAAAAACACAATTTTTACATTTGACCAAATCATTGCCTATTTTAGTTGATTCAATAATTATGATTTATAACACAAATGATTTATATATTCGTAATAATGGTATTTTAATTACAGTATTATTTATGATTATTATGAGTGTTCAGCCTTTTTATCAAATGAACCATTTGGCTTTTCATATATTATTATTATTTCAAACAATATGTTTATCTCAATCTAATCTCTACATAAATGAATACGTGTAATATGTAAACTATATATTTATTGGGTTATCCATATAAATCAATAAATAATCCTCTCACACAAAAATCCCTAAACAAAAGTAATAAATACTATAATATCTCCCTTTCTTTTAATATTATACATGTCATGTTCATCTATTTGTGAAATACCACAGTTTTTAAAAACATAGGTCTGTTTTTGTTTGCATAGTAATTGCTCATTCTGAATGTCAATCCTTTTTTTACCCAAATAAATCGGTGTTGTTTTTTCATTCAAGAGAGAAGCCCCGAATTTTATATTTACATTTACCGACAAATTATTATTTTCGTCAATACTAATATGTTCTGGTAATTCAGGAATACATTTTACAATTATTTCAGTCGTAACATCTTTTTTTACTTGCGTATTATCTTCGACAATAGCGTCAAAATAAACTTCCCCGTGCCACAACGGAACAAAATACTTTTTCTGATTGTATTCTAATTTATATACGTTATTTTCAAATAAATCATCCATGCTTGGATTTAATGTAAAGATTTGTATATCCTTGAATTTTTCTATTATAATATCTCTTACCGTATTTATAATAATATCGTTCAAATGAAATACGTCTTTATATTTAATAATAAAATTATATACATATAACGATGTTTCTCGATCCATTTTGTCAAACATTTTTAGAGAGACTTCCTTACATCCACCTACTATATCACGAATAATACTCTGGATTGATTCGCTATATTGTCCAGTGATGATTGTTTCTAAAAAAATATTCAAGAAAAATGAATAACCTCCATTATTATCATTTGTCGTCGGTTCCTCGCTATTGTAACTGAATTTATTATCAAAGTGATTAATAATATTCAACTCTTTTTGTATTAATTCATATGCTTCGCCTAACTGTTGAAATTTTTCTTTTGCTTCTATACTATTACCGTTTTTATCTGGATGATAGATGAGAGCTAATTTGTGATATTTCTTTTTTAAGGTATCCGTAGAAAGTTCAGAAAGGGAACTGTTTATTTTCATAATGTCTAATGCTTCTTGTAAATTCATAATTAACAAGAATATTATATGATATTGGTAATGATTTTTTAAACCCTTATACTTGGTTAATTATTCAACGAATATTATATAAAAATTATTATATAATATTATTCATGTATAACTTATTAGATCGTTTTATCATCTTAAATGGTATATATGATATATTATGTGCATTATCAATAATGAAATATATACCGTTTTTTTCATATTTTCATTTATCCATGATAGAAGACTATGATTATAATAATGAATTATTTGAAAGATTTTTTGCGTATTGGATATTTACTTACGGTATAATACGTTTGGTATTTTATGATAATTATAACATAATAGGATTTACATATTGTATAGAAGCAATTTTATTTGCGAGGGAAACATATGTTAGTCAAACAATTGTCCCATATAGAGGCAATTTTGTAATTTTATCTTGCATTTTATTAACATATTTATGCTTTATTCAATATCAGTCGCATCAGTCGCATGATATAGTTTGCGATAGAAAAAGAATATAATTTTCCAGGTGATAAATGGGTCTGTAATTATTATTATAATATTGAAAAAAGGTATATGTTTTGGTTAAAATACAAGACATTTTATCTTCTTTTATTTTTTTCATTTCAACAAGAGAATAAATAATATACCATATGCATTCACTAATGTCTAAATTATAAATAAACATGTCGTATAACAAATCTCTAAATTTCAGAAATTTATATGATTCCTTATCAACAATTAAATTAATAATTTTATTACATATTAATTTATATGGTTGCATCAACAACTGATTGATATCAGAATTTATATTTTTAATATTAGAAATATGACTGATTGGTGTATATATTTTTTTTTTCAAACATTTTTCGTAATTTGTTTTTGTCGGTCTTGATACATTTATAATTTCACAACAATTCAATATATTATCTGGAATAAAACTAATTTGTTCGCTGATTAATATAAATTTTAAATCAACTGATAAAGAATTATTTTTCTGCATATAACTATAAAAATTTTCAAGTAACTCACTATGAATGTCTTGAAAATTTTTACACAATATAATACCGGTATTGTTTGTTTTTGCAGAAATAATATCAATAATTTGAATATATATTTCATGCCATAATAATTTTGAATTACATCCCAATAATGATAAATCTATTTCACAATGAATATCACTGATTTTCAAATAATATTGTGTCTTATTGTAAGTAATACTTATTTTTTTTTCGTATTTTAATTCAGAAGGACTATATTTTTTGATTGATTTTAATACAAGTGAATATTTTCCCACTCCACTTGCTCCATAGAATATTATATTTTTTAAATCTTTAAAATTATTCGGAAATTTTTTTATTATTTTATCAATATTCGGATGTAAATTTTGTTTTTGACATGAATGTACATATTCTTCAAAATGACTTTCATGAAATTTCATAGAATCTATTATATGTACTCTATTATTCTTTATTTAATTTTATAACTAATTATACAAATTATACAAATATATTTACAGTATTATTCGCTTTATCCACATTATTCAATGAAAAATTAAACTTAAAAACATTGTTGTCTATTATTATAATTAATTAATAATGAATATTGCATTAAATATAAATCAATTTGATATAGATAACATATACTTTTGTGACCCGATTAAGAATAATATAGTAAACGATGGTTTATTTATAAGATTGATATATTCTACTGATTATTTTGTAACAAATGGTATAAATTTATGTATTCCTTTGAATGAAGTATATATTGAAAAATTTTACAACAAGTATAAATGTTCTTTTAATTTAAATATAAACAAAAACATTATCGAGCAAATTCAAATGATAGAAGAATCAATATTAAATAATATTAATATCGAAAGTAAAACAATACAGCCAACTATTTATGACCAAATCAAAAATGGAAACATAAAAATATTTTCTGAAAATATTGATAATATAGATAAAACAAATTCTCATTTATTTATATTGAAAATTTCTGGAATATGGGAAACCGATACTCAAATTGGGTTGACGTTTAAATTTTGTAAAATTAATCAATGTTGATAATACAATTATGATTCATGGACCCACCCGCTTATTAAAAATTGTCGGGTATTGATGGTATTTCCTCTATATAAACATATCCATAAAGGACAATTTCCTGAACCAATAATAAGATGTTCGCATTTTGACATGATAATCATAATTGCAAGAAAATATTTGGAAAATTCAAAATTTAAATTAGAAAACACTTTATCTACAGTCGTTTCATTATTTTTTGGAATATGTCTTATTTCATCTTTGAAATAAAATGAATTTGAAGGAAAATGTTTTGTCATGGTTTCTATGAATTCAGTTTCATCACTTTGTATTAAAAACTGAATATTCGGATTTTTTTCTAAAACTTCATTTGCTTGTCTGATATATTCATCATAAGAAGATAATTTTGTCTCTGTTATTTTATCATTTCCTCTGTAAAAAAGAACACAAATATTTTTATAATTTACTTGATACTTTTCTTCAATATTTTGAATAATCGTTTTAATTTGCTGAGAAGGAGTAAAATATTTCAACATAAAAGGTGTAATTGATTCATAGTCAATATTACTATAATTATCTATTTCGATCGCAGTATAAAATCCGATTTTCTTGCTCCAAGTAATTGGTATTTGTATATTATCGTAATGCTCGAAATATTCGAATACGATGCTTTGGTCACGTTTATTTTCTGGTTTATACCAATCAAATGTCAATGATGCGTCAATATAATTTGCGAGTTTTTTTTTGCTGTTGAAAGTATTTAATATATAATCAAGTAAAACCGTGCAACAGGAAAAAAACCCGCTGTTATGACTTACTCTTATAAAATAATCTTCGTCTGACGACATTATTAGATTTATTATAATATATTTAAATATAAATTATAATAAATTATTTACGAATTATTTTACACATTTATATCGTTAGATTTACTCTTGTATTATTCTAAATCCATCTGTAGTAAAATATTTTAGATTAACATTAATAAAAATAGATATTATGATATTTATAGTTCCTAATAATGAGAGAATATACGGTAATAAATAATTAATCATAGGATTCGACCTGGAATGAAATATTGCAAATACTTGAAAAAAAGTAAAAATTAAAAACAATGTAATCAGGGTACTGAATTGATCATTTACCTTTGATTTTGATATGTTGTTAAAATATGTTGATAGTGTATTATTTGTAAATAATAATGATATAATAATTAATAAAAACGGAGTCGTAGAAACAAATAATTGTAAAACTGTTAAATTTTTGTATTTACTATTAATACTAAATAATGAAAATAAAACAATACCCACCATGATAATTCCATAACCGAGAATTGTTCCTGTAAGCGAATTGGAGCTATTAAAACCTATCATGAATGTAACCATAACAATAAAAATACCGACACATATTAGTCCTAAAAACATTGTAATATAATCTATACTTGTTGTGCTTGTTGTTGTATTATCCATTTTCTTATATAATAAGTATATTATTTTATTATATAAAAATGATAATTATTATACAAATTCCAATTTATTCGTCCGATTGATTCGTCTTTTTTAATTCGTCGATTTGTTGTTGCAAATCCTTAATTTTTAATAATAATATCGGTATCATTTCCGTATAATTAATTGCTTTTGTTCCACGGTAATTATATATTAATTCAGGAAACAATGGCTCTACATCTTGAGCAATCAAGCCATAATGTTTTACTGTATCATTTTTATAATTATACATTTTTGGTTCCAATTGTAGCAGTTTATTAAAATCCACTTCCAACGATAATTCCTTTATATTTTCTTTAAGTGAAATATCCGATGGAGCTACAACGGTACCGTAGATTGTTCCATCTACATATAAATCTTTTGAAATATAAACACTATACGTTGACGGCGATGGTGTCAGAGTATTTATTGTTGATGAATTATAAGTATATGATTTATAGACCCAATTGTTTGTAGTTGGTGGAATACTGGTGGTTAATTGTTTAATACCCAAACTCACGAAGGATTGATTTTTTCCCCCGCTTGTATTCGGATAACTTTGTTTATTATTTGACCCAGCTGATATATTTAAAGATCCTAATGGATTTCCGCCAGACATTAATTATATTATATAGTTTTATATTTATATTTATTTATATTAAAAATAAATTAAATATTTACCATTATTATATATAAAATGAGTCATTTTATGAGTAATACTTTTACAAATCATCCAGTTATGCCTACACCTACGGATACTGCCGAATATAATGAAGTGAGATACTATGTTTCTGTTCATTCAGAGGATAGAAATATGATTAAATATCCGAATTCATCTACTTTTGAAATTGAATTGCCTCGTGACTTTTACAATGTGAAAACGTTGAATGTATCCGAATTGGCTCTTCCGATTAATATTGATACGTTTAATGAACTATTTGGAAATGTATTTATGACATTTCAAATTGTTAATCCATATAATCCATCGGTGAATACACCACCCGGAACGCCTGTTGATCCTTTACAACAAGCAATTTATGTTGCATTGATGGAACATAGTAGTGAAGAATATTTAATCAAGATTGAATCTGGGTTTTATAGTGTAGGACAATTAGCAACTGAATTAACCAATAAATTTAACTGGGCAATTACCGTTTATTTAAAACAATATATTTCACAAAACGCACCATCTTTATTATCTTCATTTACAGAATATAGTGAATTTGTAATTGTCTATAATTATGTATCCCAATATTTATGGTTTGGAAATAAAAGCAGTGATTTTATTATTACCAATGAGTCTTCTTTTTATACTGAGCAGGAAAGATGGTTTAATGCACTTTGCGTAAATTCTAAAAGATTTACCCAATATACCAATTGGGGATTGCCAAATAATTTAGGTTTTATTAAAAATAAGAATGAATTTGCAAAACCCGCTGCGGAAGACGGGTCAGATGTTCGTTTTTTTTACGGAGATGTGGTTTCTGGTGATGATGGTTATTGGCTGACACCAAATTCAGATTTACCCGGATCAGTTGCATATTACGTGAAAGCACCTTTAAAAATAAATATTTTAGGTGAATCGTATATTTATTTGTTGATTAATGGTTGGAATAATATTGATATGACATATCCATTTAACGACGACGAATTTACTCAAAAAACAAATGAAACCAATGGTGCGGTTGAATATGCTTTTGGAAAAATACCGGTGGGCAGCACTCCTGTCGCATTGTCTTATTGTAGCGGATTTTTTAATCCTAAATTATTTGAACCACCATTGAATAGAATACGAAAATTAAATATTGAATTTCGATATCATAATGGGTTGATTGTTGATTTCCAGAATATGCCATTGTCTATGACATTTGAAATTACTTGTATGGATTTGAAACGAAAAAAATAAACGAATTTCATAAACTATTATTTACAAGATATAATAGTTTATGCTTTGATTGTTTTTGTTGAGAAAAGCGAAATGACTATAATAATTCCAACAAGTATACTTGTCATACCAAAGAATTTATATAAAAACATATTTTTTTTATTTGTTGATTCTTCGTCTATTAATTTTGAAGTCATTAGTTGATATGTATTTCCAATGTAATTTCTTCCTTTAACGTTTTCTCCAACAGATCGAACTCCCCTATTAAAGATATTAGCGGTATAGGCCCATACGATAAATAATAAAAGTCCGATTGAAGATAATGTAATTATCCATATAAACGAACTACCGCTTGTATTAATAGTAAAACCTTCTTTATTCAACAAAGTTAATACATAATATAACAAAAATAAAACAATTATTCCGTAAAAATAAAAGTATTTCTTTTCTTTTTTAACGATTTTACTCATTCTTTATATAATATATATATTATTTTTACAAAAACTAAATATATTATTGAAAATAAAAACCAAATTATTCATCCCAAAAAGTCGTGTAAAGATTTATTAAATATAAATCGTACTAATAGATAATACGAATAAATATATGTTGAGAAATACATATTGATAATACATACTGCTAATACATGGTGCGAATAAATATGACGTTTATATTTCAGTGTGGTATTCGTATTATAATATTAACTATTCGTTCTAAGAAAATAAAAAATTATATTATATAAAATATAATAAAAAAATATGATGAAGTTTTATTTGATTAATAAAGGTACAACAAATAAAGGTATAAAAAATAAATCATATATAAAAAAAAATACAATCGATAATAATATAAAAAAATTAAAATACATAAATGAAATAAATTTAGAAGAAGAAGAAAAAATTAAAGGAGAAGAAATAAAAAAAATAGATAATGAAATTTCTAAGAAATCAAAAAAACAAGATGAACAGAAGGAAAAATATATTTTGAAAGAATTAGAAGTATTATTTAGAAAGGAACAACAATCGCAAAATAAATATTGTAGGAATATAAATTACGAAACTGGTCTTGTAAATAAAATAATATATTCAATTATTCCATTGAATATTTTTTATTTTTGGTATAGCAACGATTTGCCAGTTGAAATAAAGAAAAATTATGATTTCTTAAAATTGCAAAACCCTGAATTTAATCATTATTTATATGATATACAAATGTCTCGGGATTTTTTAAAAAAAAATTTTGATAATAATATATTATATGCATTTGATAAATTTGTATCTTATAAGTACAAAATGTATTTATGGTGTTTTTGTATATTGTATAAATATGGGGGAATTTTTATGAATGTCAGTTATATATCTAATTCCAATTTTGTTTTTTTAGAATTGACGGATAAAGAATACTACTGTTCTGAGTTTGATAATAATAATATAAATTTGGATTTAATTGTTTGCTTACCAAATAATCCAATTATGAATAAATGTATTAACCAGATTGTTTTAAATTGTAAAAATTCTTTTTATGGTAGCAATGAATTGGAGATAGTGAATAATCAAATAAAAACATGTATTTTTCATGAAAAAATAAATTATAACAATCTTTCTTTAATAAATAATGGAAATGTAATTAAATTAAATAATAGTGATGTATTATATAAAAATATATATTACAGGAATTATAATTTTGAATTATGGAATAAGGTGGAAATTTATAATTATCCAATATTAAAATATAAAAATCGAATAGATTATTCAAATACAATAGATAAAATAATATTCGATGAAGAATATAAATTTTATAGTGGTTCTCCTACAATTGTTTCATGTCCGCATAACGTTAATCACTATATTATTAACATTAGATACATAAATTATATGTTTGTAAAAACACAAACAAATGATAAGGAAATTACAAAAACCCCAAATCATTGGATTACATTAAATATTATGTTTAAAGTAGACGAAAATTTTAAAAAAATTACAGAAGATATACTTTTAGATGATATAAATATTTATAATGAAGAGACATATAAATCCATGACTTATAAAGGATTTGAGGATTTACGATTATTTCTTTTTTTAGATAAATTATATTATGTATCTACTACATTCGATAGAAAAACTCAAAAAATGTTAATTTCAAGTAATAATTTTGTATTTAATAAAAAAAAATATACTTTGAATAAAAATATAATATACCCTTCTTTTTTAAATGAGTATACGACGGAAAAAAATTGGAGTTTTTTTGATTATAAAAATGAATTATCTATTGTATACAAATGGTTTCCGTTGCAAATAGGAAAAATAAATTATGTTTCAAATGAATTGAAAATAATTGACATAAAATATAATATTCCTGATTATTTTAAAGACGCAAAGGGAAGCACGTGTGGGTTTAAAACTATTGAAAATGAATTGTGGTTTGTATTGCATAAATCACAACATAAAGGAAATTTTGTGAATTATCAACATTTTTTTGCTGTATTTGATTCTAATATGAATTTGCTTCGTTATTCAGAATTATTTAAATTTGAAAATTACAAAGTAGAATTTTGTATGGGATTAGTTATAAGAAAAAATAAAAAGAGTTGTAAGAGTGAAATAATTTTGTCATATAGTCTAATGGATACACAAAGTATTTTATGTGTTTATGATATGGAATATATTAATAATGAGTTAAAGTGGTATAAAAATGAAAATTTATAAAAATAATTACTGATGCGTAAAAAATTTGTAATTATTATATTTATTATTTATATAATATATAATATGGAAAAGGTAAAAAAATTTATTGCTACCGATGAATATAAAAATATCGAGGGATGGTGTACACAAGATAAGGTTTTGGAAATGATTAAATATATCAAACCAACCGACCTTTGTGTCGAATTAGGTGTTTTTGGTGGAAAAAGTTTATTACCAATATCTTTTATGACTGATAATTTAGTATATGGAATTGATGCTTGGGCGAAAAGTGCGTCGATTGAAGGTACAAATGATAAGGAGAATGATGACTGGTGGCAAAAAATAGATTATGATAAAATGTATCAATATACATTAGATTTATTTGATAAATATAATTGTAAACATGTAAATATATTACGAATAAAAAGTTCAGATGCGATTATTAATTTTGAAAATGAAAGTATTGATTTTTTACACCAAGATTCAAATCATTCAGAAGAAATTACTTGTAACGAAGTTGAATTATATCATAATAAAGTAAAAATAAATGGTATTTGGGTTTTTGACGATACCAACTGGAAAACAACTCAGAAGGCTCAACATTTATTACTAAGTTATGGTTATGAAGAATTGTATGATTCTGGAGCATTTAAAATATACAGGAGAAAATATAAATTTTTAGAATAATCAAAATAATCAAAAATCGTGTAAATACATCATACAAATAAAACGCACTAATAAATATGATATGTATCATTTATCCATGCGATTAATACTCGTTTATCGCATCCTTTATAATCATCTGGAAATCCTTTTAATTTAAAAAATTCGGGTTTTGACATTTTTTCATTCTTATAAAATATGTAATCCCCGTATTTACCTTTTCGAATACTTATTGTTTCCGTAAGATTACGCACCGTATTACTTGTTGCGTTTGGGGATGTATCTTCGAGAACCTTTATGACATCCGCATAAGTAATGTTTTCAATGGGGCGATTTCCAAAAATCTTCAAGGATTTTGTGTTGGTTCCCCATTCGGCGTATAATCCGAATTTACCCTTTTTAATAATTAAATCTTTATCTTCATATGTTCCAAGAACATTCGTATTGGAATTGTCTCCTGATGCACAAGACTTTTCCGAAATTGTCCATGCACCAGTGTCGACAAGGTCTTGCAATTTATATCCACCTTTTTCCAAGACACTTATATCGATATCTTTTTTAACTGGGAGAAACATGGTCTTTTTCGGGTCTATCGTACATTTAATCACCGGGCCAAATTTTCCTATAATATAACTGTGTTTCTCGTCAATTTGAATTTCATATTTTATCGAAGACCTGTCTTTTTTGGGTTTTTCTTTTTCGGAATTCTCATTATTTTCGGCTAAAGTATTATTATTTTGCAATTGTAATTGTGATTCCGAATGTAATTTTCCGATGAGCGTATTGATTTCATTTAGACATTCGAAACAACAATCGGTCCATATTTTTTCACCTTTGCTGATTTTATCCAACATATTTTCCATTTCACAAGTATATTCATAATTGAATAATTCGTGAAAATATTTGTTCAAAAACTCCATGACAATCATTCCAGTTTGTTGTATCACTAACTTATTCTTTTCGTTTCCAAATTCTCTCGTTGTTTCTATTTCAGTAATCGTATCGCTTTCCAATTCAAAATCTTTACATACAATTTTTCTACCGCTAATATCTTGCTTTTTTACGTAATCCTTGTCTTGAATTTTATCGACAATCATAGAAAAGGTAGAAGGTCTACCAATACCTTTTTCTTCAAGTATTTGGACCAATTTCGCCTCAGTGTAATGTTGTTTTAGATTTTTCAATACAAATTTGGAAATGATTTTTTGATAATTCATCGTAATACCTTGTTTTATTTGGTTTAAATGATGGTAAATCTTATTTTCTTTTTCGTCCTTGAGTGACTTGTGATTCGCCACAATTTTCCATCCTAAAAAAACAAGTAATTCGCTTGTATTTGAGTATTTTGTATTCATCGGTGCAGATATAGTTGCACAAATAGAATAATATTCTGCAGGAGACATGCAGCTTTCCAATGTTGTTTCCCAAATTAATTTATACATTCTTTTTTCTCTTGGTTTTATAGTGTCGTCTTCTTGGATTTCTCTCAATTCTATGTCAGTGGGACGAATCGCTTCATGTGCTTCCTGAGGTTTTACTTGATTTTCTTCATTTTTCTTGGATGAAGATTTGCTGCGTTTTTGTTTTGGAGGTGGGTCAGAATGAGATGGGTCAGAATGAGATGAGGCATTTTCTCTCATTGATTCATTTTTCAAAAGGTCAATATCATTGTGAATATACTTTTTATCATTGTATTTTTCAATAATATACGATTTTATATTGTCCACAAATTCAGAACTATATTTTTTACTATCTGTTCTCATATAAGTAATATACCCGGCTTCGTATAATGTCTGACATATTTTCATTGTTTCTTTTGGAGAAATGTGCAATTCATTACTGGCGATTTGTTGTATTCTGGAGGTCGTTAACGGTTGTGGCGGTTCTTTGGATACTTTCTTGGGTTCGCTTCTTGTAAAAACGTGATTAAACTCGGTTGATTTTTCTAAAAAGTCGCAAATATTTCTCTCATCATCGTATTCTTTGTTTAAATCAAAAGGAATCGCATTACTAAAATAGCCGATCGTATTATAAACCGTATTTCCTGGATTATTATTTATTTCCTGGTAATTATCGTAAATCAGTTTTAATGCTGGTGTCTGGCATCGACCTGCACTTAATCCGCCATTTGAAATATATTTCCACAACATAGGTGAGACCTTAAATCCTACTAACAAGTCAAGAATTTGTCGGGTTTGTTGGGAATTTACCAAATTCATATCAAGAATTCGTGGGTTTTTGATTGCTTGTTGGATCGCTGTTTCCGTTATTTCGTGAAATACGATTCGTTGTGTAGTTTTTATTGGCAAATCAAAGAGAGAACAAATGTGCCATGCAATTGCTTCACCTTCTCTATCATCATCCGTCGCTAATATAACTTCATCCGCGGAAGATATTTCTCTCCTTAATAAATCTATTTGTTTTTTCTTTTTTTCATCATTTTTATAATTCACATTAAAATGATCGTCAATATCTTCCAATGTTTTTAACTGTCTTAAATGACCAAAACTCGCAACACATTTATAATTTGAACCTAAATACGACTCAATCTTTTTGCATTTAGCTGGAGATTCAACAATCACTAATGTAGTGCTTTTTTTGGCATAACTTTTAATTGTCATAAAATCTATTAATAAAGAGTATATTACTATAATTTTAAATCATTTTTACTTTTGAAAATAGTGTTGATGAGAGAAACGAAGTAGTGTTTTTAGGTAGTGTTTTATAGATAATTCTATTTTAGGAATAATCACCTGTTTCATAAAAATAATATATGATTTATATATATGCGTTGTAAGAACGGAACCAGAAAAAATAAAAAAACGGGTGAATGTATTAAAATATCTGAAATAGTTAGGGTTCGATGTTTGAATGGTAGTCGAAAAAATAGGAAAACTGGCGAATGTCAGCATAAATCAGCCATAAAAAGAGTGCGTTGTCAAAATGGAACTCGTAAAAATCCAATAACGAAAGAATGTGAGAGATTTAAAACTTCCAGTAGGGTTACATCTTCCAGAAAAGTGTCTTCCAGAAAGGCGTCTTCCAGAAAGGCGTCTTCAAAGAAAACGTCTTCGATAGTATTACCTAAACGTACAAAACGAACTTATTCCAGAAGAAAACCAGTAAAAATAGATTTAACCCAACCGATTGACTTTGGAACAACATCATCATTAAAATCTTCGAAAAAGTCGTCGTCAATAGTTTTACCTGAACGTAAAACCCCGCCATCCCAAAGAAAACCGGTGAAAATAGATTTAACCCAGCCAATTGATTTTGGAACAACCTCGTCCATTGATATACCCAAAGCAGCAAGTCCTATACCGAGTCCTCCTTCAATGAAGACTTCAACACCTCCTTCAGTGAAGATTCCAACACCTCCTTCAGTGAAGACTCCAACACCTCCTTCAGTGAAGACACCAACACCTCCTCCAGTAAAGACTCCAACACCTCCTCCAGTAAAGACGCCAACACCTCCTTCAGTGAAGACTCCAACACCTCCTTCTGTAAAGACTCCAACACCTCCTTCAGTGAAGACTCCAACACCTATCCCGAGTCCTACCCCGAAGACGCCAACACCTCCTCCAGTAAAAGCTGCAACAACCGTGAATTTAAAACCATCCCTAAGTTTTAGTAGTGACAGTAGTAGTTCTTCTTCAAAGACAATCCAACCAATCAAGGTTCCTGAAATAAAACCACTTCAAAAAAATCCAGTCTCACAACAAACAGTTAAAGCAAATAATAATTTTATTCGCGATAAACTCAAGAAACGTACCAGTGCACTTATGTTGTAAAAAGATGTAAAATAAATATTTATAAATGTTATATTTATTTTACTTGGTGCAATGATGTAGATAGTTTATATACTCTTTTTATATTCATTCCAGGAAATTTTAATAAAATCTTTAGGTTTTTCAACCTCTTTTTCTTCCTGATTCAATTTATCCGCTTTTCTAAGTGCACTATCAACATATAATTCCTTGAGTAATGTTCCAATTATAAAAGATCCTTCATGTTGGTCAATTTCACAATCTTCTATTCTTCTTAAAACATTTAAAAACTGATTTAATATTTTCAAATCAATCTCATCTTTACGAATTTTATTGTAAATATCCGTATAATATGTGAATAAAAAACCACAATCTGACATTGCCTCTTCTTGAATTTTCTCCTGATCATTTCTATATTTTGCCTTAATCATAATTAAATTATTTATATCATTTTGAAGCAAGTGACTGTGTTTTAATTCACGAATCAGTTCAGTTTGGTCCTCAACATTATTCGCTTTAATCATTTTTTGGAGTTGTAATCTTGCGTTATCGTCCATTTATGTAAAAACATATAATTATTTTTATATTTTAATTTATTAATATATTATATATGACTTTAGATAATAAACAAAATTATGGAGATGTTCCACCACCAACAGTAGCTGGTTTAGTAGGAAATAGTCCACAACAAGATGCATTTTTAAGACAACAAGAAAATAATCAAAATTTAGCAAATTTAGCAAAAATAGGTGGTGCAAGATTACGAAAAAATAAAAAAACCGTTTCTTACAGAAAATTCTTGAAAAAAATAGGAGGTGCTTCAGGATCCGGATCAAGTGGCATCATAGTTAATCAGTTACCGCAACCATACCCAGACGCTATGGCCGGAAATCAATCTATTGGTGGTCAAAATGCAATCATCGCATCAAATATTAACCAATCTGTTGCGAATTCTGAGTACGACAGCAAAGTTGCACCAGTTCAGCCATTAAAGGGTGGAAAAAGACGTTTTAGATCCAGAAAATCAAGGAAATCAAGGAAATCCAGAAAATCCAGAAAATCAAAAAAATAAATTTATTTAGTATTACAAATTATAATTAATATCTAAATAATATTTAACTATGCCAAAATTTTATGATTATGGAATATTTATATTTGTTACTTTATGTATTATATGTATTTCAGCATCAGTTTTACTATTTACATCATATAAAGATATAAAATTAAACTGGCCTAAATATAGATGTAATCCGATGTTTATGCCTCTATCTGATAATATTGAACAGGATTTTGTTTATTGTGTCCAAAATATGCAAACAAATTATATGGGTTACTTGTTGCAACCATTAACATACATTACATCTAATTTATCCAATTTGGGTGGTAAATTTATAAAAGATATTGACTTTATTAGAAATATGATTAGTAATGTACGCTCATTCATGGGTACTATTGTATCAGGTATTATGGGTGTATTTTTTGGTATAATAATATCTTTTCAAAAAACAATCATCAGTATGAAAGATTTAGTCGGCAAATTAATTGGAACGATGGTTGCATTAATGCATATTATGGATGGAAGTATGCGAACAATTAAAAGTTCTTGGAATGGTCCAGCAGGTAAAATGGTTAGATCCTTGTGCTTTCACCCTGAAACAAAAATAAAATTAAAAAATGGAAATATTTGTTTAATGAAAGATTTAGATTTAGGAGATGTTTTAGAAAATGATATTAAAATAATATCGATAATGAAGATTAATAACGACCATGATGAACCTTTATACAAATTTGAAAAGAAAGGAGTAGACGGGGATGATATATATGTTACTGGAAAACATATGATTTATTGTGATATCAAAGGAAAATATATTCATGCAGATGAACATCCTGATTCTGTTGAACAAAATCAAGTAAAAACAAAATGGTTATCATCATTAATCACATCAAATCATATTATTCCTATTGGTAAATATAAATTTTGGGATTGGGAAGATGATGAAATTTCTTATTGATGAGTAAAATAAATAAAAACATTATTATTATTATCCATGAATTATATATGGATAATAATTTAACAGATGATCAAATAGAAAAAACCCATGAAAATATTAAAAAATTATATAAAAATGACGGGTTTTTTAGTAAATATGGGACTGATATTATACTTTGTATTATAGTTTTCATCATAACATTTGTTATTTATACATATTTTAAATTAAAAAAAGATTTTCAACCAATTAAAAATAATTGGCCTGCAGAACGTTGTAAACCTACTGTAATACCAATAGCCGGATTCATTAATAAACCAGATAATATGTCCATCATCGATTTTACACAACAAAATTTTACATATTGTATGCAAGATATATTAAAAAATGTTAGCGGGGAATCATTAAAGCCTCTAACATATATAACTTCCACCATTACATTATTATATAATAAAATCGGCAGTGCTTTGAATTCAGCAAGAAATATTGCCGCAAATGTCAGGGGGTACCTTACAAATATAACCGAAAATATTAATAATCGTATACTAAATGTGGTGGTCCCTTTAATGTCCATGTTGGTCGCATTTAAAGACATGGGAAATAAAGTAACCGGTATACTAACCGCTGGTATATATACAAGTTTAAGCACGTATTATGCACTTAAATCATTTTTAGGAGCACTTGTTAAAATAATAATTGGGATTTTAGTTGCAGCAGTGGCGGCAATTATTAGTTTATGGATGGTTCCAGTGACATGGCCAATTGCTGTTTCAGGAACCGCATTATTTATTGTAATATCAGTTACAATGTCTATTTTTCTGGTGTTTCTAACAAAAGTATTACATATCAAAACCGGTTTAAAAATCCCAAAAGCTCCAAAAAAACCAAAAATCTGTTTTGACAAAAATACCCCTATCAAAATGAATGACGGGACCATCAAATCAATATCAGATGTACAAGTTGGTGACGAATTATTGACTAATACTAAAGATAAAAACATTGTTACTGCCAAATTTATTTTACATGCGAAAAACTCCAAAATGTACATGTTGGGTAACGATAACGATAATATTATTGTAAGTGGATCACATCAGGTAAAACATGAGGGAAAATGGATATATGTAAAGGATCATCCTTGTAAAAAATTAGTCAAGGATTATAAAGAACCAATTATTTACTGTTTAAATACCACCAGTAAAGAAATCGTCGTCAATGATTACATATTTACTGACTGGGACGAAATAACAGAGGAAACATATGATATCCTTAATAAATATTTAAATACTTATGACGCGAATTATAAAAATAAAAATTTAGAAAAATCGGAAATTCATAAAGTTTTTAATGGCGGTTTTCAACAAGACACTTTTGTAAATTTGATAAATCATAAAATAAGTAAAATAAAATCTATTAAATTAGGAGATACTTTAGAACGTGGAGAGAAAGTTTATGGAATCGTTCAAATATTAGATGAGACAAATTTAGATTCAAATAAATCACAAAATCATGCGTCAAATAAATTATTTCATTTGTTAACCGACCAAAAATACTTTCATATCGGTAGTACCAAAATAAATGATTATAATCATTTAATAGATAAATATTTGTTTTCTTCATAAACAATAATCGTATTTGGTATTTATTTGGTATTTATTTGGTATTTAGTTAGTATTTATTTAGAAACTTTTTATTTTGTAAATAACGGTTGATATAAAAATATTAATCTATTATATAAAATATGAAAATTACTTTACCCGCTTTTAAAATTAATATCATTTCAATACTTCTTTTTCTATTTTTATATTGGTTATTATGGATACATGTATTGTGTTCTTGTTCAACTATTACATTAAGAGAATTTTCTGAAATGCTTAGGGGGTTTTATAGAGAAGGATTTGTAGCATTTAACAAAGTTGGGCCACCTGCATCCAAAAAAAGTAAAAAAGAAGAAACCAAGAAGAGCGGAAAAGTTGCAGTTAAACAATCTGGAAAAAAAGAAACCACCCAAAAAACTAAAACAACACAGGAAAAACCTCGTGCAAAAGCAGGACCGTCTGTAAGAAAATAATGTTATTGTATTATTTTATATATTATGCATTTTACGCATTTTACGCATTTTAAGTAAAATAAATGTTTATTTTCTATTAATTTTATACTTTCTATTTATTTTAGCATTTTTACATAAACAAATCAATTATATATAAAAATTATCTAATTACTATATATAATGGAAATTTCAGTACCCTCGATAAAAATAAATTTAGTAACAATCTTTATTATTGGTTTTTTGTTTTGGATAATGAGTGCTCATCTTTTATGTTCTTGCACAACTGTATCTCCGGGTGAAGTTAGCACCCTTTTTCGCAGCACATTTGCAAAAATAACCGAATCATTTATGAATAAAGAAGGATACCAAAACTATAAAGATACTCAATTCGCAAAAGCAAATATGGAACCTGTTGATACAAAAGCTTGGTTTAGCACTAACTTGTCCTATAATAAAAACCAAGATATCTCTAAAAATACCGGAATACAAAGTATTTTAAATCGTCCACCACAACCCATTCCTCTACCTGAAGGAGAATTGGATTTCTTTGCGACTACTCAATTCAAACCTGAATGTTGCCCAAATGCTTATTCTAACAGTACTGGATGTGCATGCATGACTGTCGATCAATATAATTATTTGATCGACAGAGGTTCAAATAATGTTCCTTACTCCGAATATTAAATGTTTCATTTTCAAATAAAATATAATAATATTATTTGAAAATAATTTAAAGACAAATATACAAAAAATATGTATATAAGGTAATTATGCCAAGATACGATTATACATGTTTAAAAGATTTATGTGAAAAAAATAATATTAAATTACTACACGATTATTCATGTAATAGTATTAATATATTTTCAAATATAGAAGGTGAATGTTTGAATAAAAAATGTAATAATCAATTTTCAAAAAGTTTCCGTTCTTTATTGAAAACAAATGGATATTGTTTAGGTTGTAGTAAAATATTTGGAAAAGAAAAAATAAAACAGACATGTTTAGATAAATATGGTGTAGATAATGCTTTAAAATGTCAATCCGTAAAAGATAAAAAGAAAAAAACTTGTATGGAAAAATATGGTGTAGAGTATTCTTCTCAATGTAAAGAAATACAAGATAAAGTAAAGGAAACAAATATCTCACGATACGGAGTTACTTGTGGATTGAAATTAGAAGAAACTAAAGACAAAATTAAAAAAACTTGTATGGAAAAATATGGGGTTGAGTATCCTTCTCAAAGTAATTTAATAAAAGAAAAAAAGAAAATAAGTGCTCTTAAAAAATACGGTGTAGAACATATTTCTCAAGCAGAAGAAGTGAAAGAAAAAAGAAAACAAACGTGTTTTATGAATCATGGTGTAGAACATCCTATGCAGAGTGAAACTATTAGAGAAAAAGGTAAAGAGACTTGTATGAAACATTTTGGAGTTGAATATTCCCTACAAAGTAATCAAGTTAGAGATAAAGGAAAAATTACATGTTTAGAAAAGTATGGAGTAGAACATCCCTTACAAAATGAAGAAATACGAAATAAAATTAAAGAAGCTTGTTTAAAAAAATATGGGGTAGAATATCCTTCTCAAAGCGAAGATATACAAAACAAAATTAAAGAAACATATTTGAAAAAATATGGACTTGAATATTCTTTTCAATCTCAAGAAGTTAAAGATAAAATCAAAGAAAAATGTTTGGAAAAATATGGTGTTGAAAATGTTATGCATAATGCAGAAGTATCTGAAAAATGTTCGCATCAATCGTATTTATCAAAAGAATATACTTTACCTTCTGGAAAAGTAATAAAAATTCAAGGTTATGAAAAGTTTGCGTGGGACAGACTATTATTTGAAGAAAAAATATGTGAAAATGATATTGTTTATGAAAGAAAAAATGTTCCAGAAATATGGTATTTTGATACGGATGGAAAAAAACATAGACATTACGTAGATATTTATGTTCCTTCAAAAAATTTATGTATTGAAGTAAAATCAACTTGGACTGCAAATAAAAAACAAGACAGTATATTTATAAAACAAGAATCCGCAAAACAAGTCGGGTATTTATATGAAATATGGGTGTATGACGCAAAGGGAAATATTGTTGAAACTTTCAAATAATATCTTTACAAAAATAAGTATTTAAGGATATTTCCAGTATTAAATCGGATAGTTAGTTTAGTGTTGGAAAAATGTGTCTACGTTTACAAGTCATCAGTTCGAATCTGATACTATCCATTATATCATATATTTTATAATATATTTATATAATATATAAATGTCTACTAATCAATCGTGTCCTCCTATACCAAATTTACAACAATTTGCTCAATTATACCATAACGGAGAATATATATTAGTGGATGTAGAGGACCTTAAAACTGGTGAATATGTTTTATCTAGACAACCCAATTGGGATTATTTCATTTGTGTTCAAATTGGTGAAAATAACAATGAGCATATTCAATTCCGTTTCCAACATTTAATAAACGATGGCTTTATTAGTGAACGTAAATCTTATATTAATTCTGTCAGAGGTACAAATCGAGAACTTTTATTTTTTAGAAAAAATTTTAGAAAAAATTTTGACAAAGCATCGGCTATGATAGAAAACCGTATTCATAATAATACTATTGGTAACGATGTTTCAGATGCAAAGAAAAATGTTTTGGGAAATCCAGATTTATATAATCTTATAGGAGACAACTTAGCTCCAAGAAGAGGTGGTAAAGGGGGGCGTAAAAAACGCAGAGGAACCAGAAGAAGAACAAGGAAAAACAAAAGAAAAGTCACCAGACGTATTCGAGGGAAATAATATACATTATTATTCATTTATCGTAACAGTATAACTATTTTGATATCTGGAAAGTAGATATCAAAATATTCATCATTTATTTATTTGTAAAATATTCTATTGTTCTCTTTATTCCTGTTTCCAAATCAATTTCCGGAGAAAAACCTAATTTTTCAGAAGCTTTTGTTATCACTGGTTTCCTCTGCTTTGGATCATTCTCCGTTGAATCTAAATAATCAACATGTAATTCCCGCCCGATTATCTTTCCAAAAAGTTTCACCAACTCATTCAAGGTAAATTCACAATTCGGATTTCCTAAATTAATTGGACCAATTTCTTCGCTTTCCATCATTGAAATTAAACCATTTATCATATCATCTACATAACAAAAACTACGGGTTTGACTACCATCTCCGTAAATTTTTAAATTTTCATTCTTTACTATTTGATTAATGAAATTCGTAATCACTCGTCCGTCATTCAAATCCATATACGGACCATATGTATTAAATAAACGAACGATTTTTGCATTGATACCAAATT
>Ga0078894_10000623_pt1 | contig 25114 bp, 18 predicted proteins | sample LauGreSu1BDMLBSD_2_FD_67506 | JGI IMG/M metagenome (GOLD analysis project Ga0078894, IMG submission 67506) | Freshwater lake microbial communities from Lake Michigan, USA - Su13.BD.MLB.SD (version 4) (version 4) | ecosystem: Environmental > Aquatic > Freshwater > Lake | place: Lake Michigan... | reverse complement strand
GTCTAGGCCCGAATGGATGATTTGTCAAGTGCTTGCCGTGCCGCCGCCGGCCGTGCGTCCTTCCGTAAAATTTGACGAGTCACAACGTGGCGAAGATGATTTAAGTTACATGCTCGCTCAAATTATTAAAACCAATAATACATTAAAAGAACGATTATCTGCGAATGCTCCTTCAACCAACATTGAAGATTACCATAGCGTGCTTCAATATTTCATTGCGGCCATGGTAGATAATAAAATCCCCAACGCGAAACCGGCCGCACAACGTTCCGGTCGCCCTTTTAAATCCATCAAGGATCGTTTGACTGGAAAAACGGGTCGCGTTCGTGGAAATTTAATGGGAAAACGTGTAGATTTTAGCGCTCGTTCCGTCATTACGCCTGATCCCAATTTATCCATTCAAGAATTAGGCGTTCCTCTGAAAATCGCCCAAAACATTACAAAACCCGTGACGGTAAACAGTAGAAACATTCACATCCTTACCAAACTCATCCAGAATGGTCCTGACGTGTACCCCGGCGCCAAGTTGCTGGAGAAACAAGTCAATGGAAAATTCGTCCACATTGCGTTAAAGTACGCAGACCGTGAATCCATTCAATTGGCCGAAGGCGACATCGTGCACCGGCACATGATGGATGGGGACGCCGTGCTATTCAACCGGCAACCTACGCTTCACCGAATGAGTATGATGTGCCACATTGTTCGCGTCATGTATAAAGGGAACACGTTTCGGATGAACGTCGGTGACACGAAACCCTACAATGCTGATTTTGATGGTGATGAAATGAATATGCATATGCCGCAATCGTTAGAAGCGGAAACAGAACTTCGTAATTTAGCTGCGGTGCCTTACCAAATCATCAGTCCTGCGGCGAACCAATCCATCATTGGTATTTTCCAGGACTCGTTGTTGGGCGCATTTCAAATTACACGACCGAATATTACGTTTGATCCATTAACCGCGATGAATTTAGTGATTGGGTTAAAACGAGTGGACGCGTCCATTTTCAAGCGTGACCGAATCAGTAGTTTTGAAATTCTGTCCCAAATTCTACCACCGATGACAAGTTTTCAAAAAAATAAACTCTTCAAGGACGAAGAGGACATTCAAACGTCCAACAATGTCGTTCAAATTATAAACGGACAATACCTTCGCGGTCAATTGGATAAAGGCGTGCTCGGTTCTACCACCAAGGGGTTAATTCACCGCATTTACAATGATTATGATCCGATGAAATCTGCCGATTTTATTGATGAACTTCAGTACATCATTAACGAGTACATGAAACTGAGCGCGTTCAGTGTCGGGATTAGTGATTTGTTGATTAGTGAAGCTACCCGAAGTACTTTAAAAGAAGGCATTAATTCTAAAAAGAAGGAAGTAGATCGTTTGATCTCCAAAACACATTTGGGGTTGTTTGAAAACAACAGTGGTAAGTCCAATGTGGAAGAGCTTGAATTAAAAATCAACACGTTGTTGAGTGAAGCGAACAGCGATGCTGGAAAACATGCGAAAAAGGGACTGGAGTTGACGAATCGTTTCGTTACCATGGTGAACGCCGGTTCTAAAGGTTCCGACATTAACATTTCACAAATGGTCGCTTGTTTAGGGCAGCAACAAGTAGAAGGGAAACGTATCCCGTACGGGTTCGATCAACGAACGCTTCCGCATTTTAAAAAGTTTGACGATTCACCGGAAGCTCGTGGTTTCATTGAATCGTCCTTCATTGAAGGGTTAAACCCGTTTGAATTGTTTTTCCACGCGATGGGTGGTCGTATTGGTTTGATTGACACGGCCGTCAAAACGTCCACCACGGGGTACATTCAGCGTCGGTTAATCAAGGCCATGGAAGATGTGCGAAGTGATTATGATGGAACTGTGCGAAACAACAAGAATAAAATTATTCAAGTGGCGTATGGCGGTGACAACATTGACACGTGTAAAGTGGAGTTTCAGCACATTCCATTACCTGAAATGAATTACGAACAAATCTACAACCATTACTACATAGATTATGATTTGGGGATGTTTACCAAAGAAGCCCAGAAAAGGAACAAGGAACAACATTCCGAATGCATGGCAAAGAGCAAATTATGGGTTGACTTTATGATCTCCGCGCGAGATGATTTGGTGAAGAACGTGTTTGATTACCGCAACGACACCAAGGTTCAATTGCCGGTTGCCTTTTCTTATTTGATTGAAAATTTGGAGAAACAAATGGGGTTAAACAAACAAGTTCATGTGGATATGACGCCCCTAGACGCGTACATGTTGTTGGATGAATACTACAACAAATTAGAAGCGTTGGGGTACTATGCGCCCACTCATTTATTTAAAATCGCCTATTTCTACTTTCTCAGTCCTCGTGAACTTCTTCTGTATAAACGGTATACACGTGCCGCGCTCACCCTACTGTTGGAGCAAATTGTCCTGCAGTACAAGCGCGCGATCATTAACCCTGGTGAAATGGTCGGCATCATTGCGGCGCAATCCATTGGTGAACCGACTACCCAAATGACGCTCAACACGTTCCACTTTGCGGGCGTCGCAAGTAAATCCAACGTCACACGCGGTGTTCCTCGCATTGAAGAAATTTTATCGCTTACTCAATTTCCAAAGAATCCATCCGTGACGGTATTCCTAAAACCGTTGGACGAACAACAAAAGGAGCGCGCCATTTACTACAAGCATTTGATAGAGCATACCAAATTAGAAGACATTGTGACGAAAGTAGACATTTGTTACGATCCGTCTAGGGCCGTCAACGAGTACGACCGAGGGTTCATTCGGGACACGCGCGACTTGCACGATCTTATTTCGGAATGCGGTACGAGCAGCACGCGTGGTGAAACGTCCCCATGGGTCATTCGCATTGAGTTGAACGATGAAGAAATGTTGAATAAAAAGATTACGATGGATGATGTGAACTTTGCGATTAAATTACACCCGACGTTCGGTCACATGGAATGTATGTATTCCGATTACAATGCGGAAAAGCTGATTTTCCGAATCAGTATTGATTTAAAAGAAGATTCCAAGACAAAGTCACCCTTTATGAATACGGATAACATTTATAAATTAAAAGAGTACCAAATGAAATTATTATCTACCGTGATACGTGGTGTCAAAAACATTCATCAAGTGAACCTTCGTACGATTAAAAAGTACATGGTGAAAGAAGATGGTAATTATGTTCCCAAGGACATTTGGGTACTTGACACGGTCAACACCAATTTACTGGATTGTTTGGCCCTTCCTTATGTGGATACACGGAGAACCTACAGCAACGACATTAAAGAAATGTACGACGTGTTAGGAATTGAAGCGGCCAGGAACAGCATCCATGCCGAGTTGAGTGAAGTCATTGAATCCGACGGCGTCTACATCAACGACCACCACAAGACCATCCTGTGCGACCGCATGACGTGCACGACCCCCATGACGTCCATTTTCCGACACGGTGTGAATAAAGACGACATTGGACCCATTTCCAAGGCCTCCTTTGAAGAAACCCCCGAGATGTTTTTACAGGCAGCGCGTCACGCGGAAATGGATAACATGAGGGGAGTGTCGGCCAACGTCATGTGCGGCCAACCAGGGTATTACGGCACGGGCGCCTTTGACGTACTCTTGGATTTAGAAAAAATGAACGGGGTAAGTGTTCTGACGAAAAAGGAAGACGTGGTGGAGCAAGAAGAAACCAACAGTCGGTGTGACTCTATCCAAATACATAATAACATTGAATATTTGGAGACGACAGAAGAGTCTTCTGTGGATTATATGATTTCTTTATAGTTTAAAAACTAAATCTTACTAATGAATATGTGGAAACGAATATGTGACCGTATCATTCAAGATCATGATACCCAGAATAGAGAAGTATGCCTGCAGCACAGCATTCATTATTGTTCGGATTTGTATACCTATTATTTATACTTGTTTGAAACCAAGAAAGCCTATCATTATGTTTTTTTAAACAAAAATATATTCCTTCCGGATAAACAAAAACAAATTATCATTGACATGTACGAAAAAGTAACGACCTACTACTGTCGTGTACGAAAATGTATATGGAAGTATTGGGTATCCAAACAATTATCTTGTAATTTATCAGACCTTGGATTCACTCCTTTTTCAGAATTATCTCCAAAAAAATATTTTCAATTGATGGATGGTAAAAAAAAGTACATCTTTACACATACTGAAATGTATAACATCATAGAATCTTCCTTGACGAATGCAGATTCCCATTTAATTGCGAATCCATTATCCATTAAAAATCCATATACAGGAACAATTTTTACAATACCTGTATTGTACCATATTTATTTTACGTTGAAACACCTTCCTCTTTTTTTCATACAGTACATGAGAGTGGGGTTTGATTTAACTACTTTTTTATTAGAAAATGAATGCGGATTACGCCAGTACAATATTCATAAAAAGATAAGAAATTTACCGCGAAATGAACTGGCGAATGAAATAAGGTACATGATTGTGGATATTTATTCGTTCATTATGGAAAGTGAAGTGGTAGAGGATATCATTTTATTAAAATGTGACATTTCTTTTTCAAGAGAATTGCTTACCCATTATTACAATTATTCTTATTCATTGAACCCTTATCAACGATTATGTGAATGTAAAACATTGGTGCAAAAAATAAAAAATATGTCAAATAAAATACATAAAAATATAACTACATAGTATGAACTTTATAATCATTATTGTGTTGTGTTTATTCATTATTTATATGACGGTATGGTTATTATCCACGTCAAAAACATTAAGTAATTATAAAAAGTCGGACACTCCATTAGTCATTACTTCTGATAAATTATCTAAATCCAGCAGTGTCAATTATGCTTATAGTTTTTGGTTATACATTGATTCTTGGGAAAATACAGTAAAATCAAAGGCAGTTTTTTATAGGACAACCACTGGAGGAAGCAAATATTTCCCGGTCGTCTATTTAGGAGGTGGAGACAACACGTTGAACGTGAGTATTGATACGGAAGACACGACCAACTTCGTGTGCCAAATGACAAACGTTCCTCTCCAAACATGGACGAACATTACCCTTTCCTTGAATAACAAGGTGTTGGATATGTATATGAACGGAAAACTTGTCAAGACCTGCGTGTCTAGTTCCTTACCCAAAGTTTACACGGAGGGTGACATTACGTTGTGCCCTGCTTCCTCTACGTATTTCACTACTTGGGATGGAAAGGTGGCTCGTTTTTCTTACTACCCAGACTCATTAGGCGCCCAAGAAGCATGGAACATTTACAAAAAGGGACCGAGTGGAAACCTTCTCTCCAGTTTCTTGAACGAATATAAAATTAAGTTGAGTTTCTTGAAAGGGGGCGACGAACAAGCCAACATCACCATTTAAGTTATAAACTCATAAATAAGATAATACTCAATACTATGGAATTCAAACTACCCATACAGTATGTGTCGCACCAACCGTTATCGGATACGTTAAAACAAGACCTTGAGTTAGTTGAAACTCATGGTCTTGAACCTTTGTGCCACAAAATATTCAAGCCCATTACCGAGGAAGCAAAACAAATGGCGGCCCAATGGATGAAGTACACTACCACGGAGGAAACATTTTTAAAAGAAACCATTCAATTGAATCAAACGTCCTGCACGCCAATTCCCACGCATGATTTTATTCAATGTTGGACGACCATGAAAAAAAACAAGGAGTTCAAAACGTCGTACCATTACATTGAAATGAATGCGTTATCCAATTTTAATTATTCGGCGATATTGTTATCCATCATTAGTTTATATTTTGTAACATCTCCTGCCATGTTTTTACTGACCCCGATCTTAATGACGATCATTCCTTTTATTTTAATTAAATCCAAAGGGTTAAAGATTTCATGGGAAAACTATTACGTGTATTTCAAACAAGTCTTTACCAAACATTCCGTCGGTAATTTAATCTTTAATTTTAGTACCGCGGATCCTAGACAAAAGGGTTACCTGATTTCTGCCGTCATTTTCTTTTTTATTCAACTGTATGCCAATGTTTACAACGGGTACATCTTTTATAGGAACATGACCCATAGTAAACAGGTATTGCGGTGCACGACCGAGTATCTCAAGAATACGGTAGCGTCCATGGACGAACTTAAAAAAACCATGGCGGATTTATCCACGTACACTCCATTCATTCACGTCATGAACCATCACCAGACCCAGTTGACACAATTTTATGCTAAACTTACCAAACTTACGTATTCTCCTTGGAGTGTGGGTACCTTACGCGCCCTGTTTTATGAATTGTATGATAGTCCAGAGTTGTCCGATTCGTTGAAGTATTCCATAGAGTATCATGGATACGTACAAAATCTGTACCAACTTCAAAAAAATATAGGAAAAACCATGAATTTGTGTACGTTTGGAAAAGAAACCAAAATAAAACGGTCCTATTATCCCACCACGTCTCCTGTAAAAAATTCGTTTTCCGTTAAAAATACCATCATTACGGGTCCCAACGCGTCCGGGAAAACCACGTTCATTAAATCTACCATGATTAACGTGATACTGTCGCAACAATTAGGGTGCGGGTTCTACAAAAGTGCCGTCATTCGGCCGTACCACACGTTCATCAGTTACATTAACATACCGGATACGTCAGGAAGGGATAGTTTGTTTCAGGCAGAAGCACGGCGTTGTAAGGAAATTGTAGATCAGGTGGATACGAAAAAAAGAATCTTGTGTATTTTTGATGAATTATTTTCAGGTACAAATCCGATGGAAGCTTCTGCGAGTGCCATTTCCTTATTAAATTATTTATCCAATTACATGAATCTTGACTTTTTATTAACTACTCATTTTACTGACGTGTGCGAAAAATTAAAAACAAATCCTCGCATTTCATTAAAACGTATGCGTACGTTAGAGAATCCGATCCACTACACGTACAAAATAGAAAATGGAATCTCGTATGTTCGGGGAGGAATTATTATTTTAGAAAAGATGGGATTTCCTAGCCTGATTGTAGAAAAAGCAATATGCGGATAATATTTAAAATAAATGTATGTTAACTAAGTATGTCATTTGTATGTCTCGCCGTAACTATGGTTTTATTCATTAGTTTATTTTTATATTTTAGACAGAAAATTCTGGCACTAGAGGAAAAGTTAAAGTTGTTGTCCGAGGTTACCACCACCATGGCAGGGATCACGTCGTTGCAGCATGCTCCGCCCACCCCGAAAATGGTCGCGAGGGAGCCGGAGTCTGAGTCTGAGGAAGAAGAAGAAGAAGATGCGTCTTCCTATTCAGGAAGTGAGGATTCCGTTTCTATTGAGGAGCTTTATGACACGTCCCCCGTCATGACGTTTAACCAGGTAGATTCGGCCATTAAAAATGTCATTGTCATGAGTGAATCTGTTCCTCAATTGGATTTTGTGGTGGAACAAATGACGTTCCCAGAAACGATCAAAAAGGTACTCCTTGCGCCAGTAGAGTCGGTAGACCTTTCGCCAGTAGAGTCGGTAGACCTTTCGCCAGTAGAGTCGGTAGACCTTTCGCCGGTAGAGTCGGTAGACCTTTCGCCGGTAGAGTCGGTAGACCTTTCGCAGGTAGAGTCGGTAGACCTTGCGCCGGTAGAGCACGTAGACCTGAAGCCTCGGCCGATTATCCATTCCGTCAACCTGGACGAGGGACTCCCCAAACGCGTCGTCTCTAACGACGATGTCAAAACCCTAAACTTGGATTCTCCGTATGACGCCATGTCGTTGAAAGAATTAAAAGAAAAGGTGGCCGAAACCAACGGTCCAAAACTAAAAACGAAAAAAGAATTAATTGAATATTTAAAAAATAAAATGTAAATCTACTTTATGAATAACGTATATTCTCATCTACCTGCCCGAATGGATGATGGAAGAGTTTTTTCTAACTGGGACCCTACCGCCGTCATTAACGATAAAATTAGAGTGCAAGAAAACATTCGTACAAATAGTGAATATAGAGCTTATTTACAAAAAAATGCCGTTCATCTGATGAATTTAAATCAGAACCTTGCCTACCAAACTATAGGAACTACCGTGCCTTATTCTTATCCTCCACCCAAACAAGAAAGTGATTTAGAGGAATCCTACAAAAAACGCATGACCCAATAACTAATTATGAAAACATTATAAAAATTAATGTTTTCAAATTGTATGGATTCTATACATAAATTTTTAAGTAAACCGAATGTATTAGTGGATCACCACTTATCTTCCTACAATACATTTTTAGAGAGAATCCCTTCCATCATTCATCAAAAAAACCCCCGCGTTATTTTTAAAAAGATGGTGGATGATGAGTTCAAGCATGAATGTAACATGTATGTAGGTGGCCGAGATGGTACGGACATTATCAAGGGACGACCTTTTTTTTATGAAAACTCTGAAAAGAAGGTCATGTACCCCAATGATGCGCGTTTAAGAAACATGAATTATTCATTCAGTCTTCTTGCGAAACTCTTGTTTGTCATTAAGATAGAAGGTGTCGTCACAGAAGAAATCGTGACCGATTATGTATTCATCGGCAATTTTCCCATCATGCTTCATTCTAACATGTGCGTCTTAAAAAATATGCCGGACGACGTTCTTTTTTCCATGGGAGAGTGTCCTCGCGACCCCGGTGGTTATTTTATTGTAGATGGTAGTGAAAAGGTCATTGTCTGTCAAGAAAACAGAGCCAACAATACCATTTGTGTGTTGAAAAAGTACAGTGATAAATACTACTACCGAGCAGAAATCAAATCCGAATCCGAAGACGATTCCAAATTAGCGCGTGTGACGGCCGTTCAAATCAGTACGCGCGAAGATCCGTTGGCGCTTGTCAACAAAGATGGTGTGTCCCTTCATGAAATTGTCGTGGATTTGCCGGACGTTCGTGCCCCCATTCCCTTGTTTATTGTCATGCGAGCTCTCGGGGTCTTGTCGGACAAACGCATCATCAACACCTGTTTATTAGGAGAGTATCCCCATTTTATGGAATATTTTAGAGAATGCGTGTACGACGCAGGAGGCGTCTTTACTCAACAAACGGCGCTAGAGTACATTGGTTACTTTACCAAATACCAAACGTCCGAGTACGCCCTCCGAATATTAACCGAGCTCATGCTTCCTCACATTGGGGAGACCAACTTTATTGACAAGGCCTACTTTTTAGGACACATGGTGACAAAACTATTACGTGTCGCCACTCATGTGGATGCTCCTACCGATAGAGATTCTTTCATGTATAAACGAATCAATACAACTGGCATCTTATTATCCAATTTATTTAAAGATTTTTATGAAAAACAAATGAAACATGTCGGTCTCATCATTGATCGCACGTACTCTCAGAACATTCAATTGTACGATGACCCTGCCGTGTTTTCCCAATTGTTTAAAATGAATTTTGAAACTTTTTTTGAAGAAAGAATTACTGAAATTGGGTTCATCAAGGCGTTCAAAGGGGATTGGGGAGCTACCGAGTATTCTAAACGAGAAGGCGTGTCCCAAAAACTAAACCGCTTGAGCTACAATTCAGCCATTACCCATTTAAGAAAATGCGTTCTTCAATTGGATGAAAGTGCGAAAGTGGTGGCTCCCCATTTACTCAATTCATCCCAATGGGGAATCTTTGACCCCGTAGATTCACCCGACGGGAGTGATATCGGCACGCACAAACATTTAGCCTTGTGCGCGAAAATTACGGACGGCACGCCTCGCCAAACCATCCTAGATGCGTTTCAAAAATTAGGCATTACCATTCATCGGTTAGAACATACCCCCTTTCATAATTTAAGTATTTACGTAAAATTATTCATCAATGGAAATTGGTGTGGAAGTGTGGACGATCCACATGAAGTCGTGACCTCCTTGCGCGAATATCGTAGAGAAGGAAGAATCTCCGCGTCCACCAGTATTAGTTGGAACATTCAAGAAAATATCATTTACATTTACACCGATGCCGGTAGAGTACAACGACCTCTTTATTATGTGAAACAAAATAAAATGGTGTCTTACGTTCCTGGAAAAACATGGGATGAAATGGTAACGGGGCACCCTTCCGTCATTGAATATTTAGATTGCGACGAATTGAATACGAGCCTCATTGCATTTGATAAAGAAATGGATTTTCGCAACACGCAGTATACGCATGTAGAACTGCACGCCGCATCCTTATTTGGTTTCATGGGAAACCATATCATTTTCCCGGAAAACAGTCCTCTTCCTCGTAATTGTTTCTCGTGCAGTCAATCCAAACAAGCCGTTTCGGTTTACAACACCAATTACCAAAACCGAATGGATACCATGGGGGTTGTGTTGAATAACGGTCAAATGCCGCTCATTCAATCTAGTTTTTATAAACCGTTTAAATCGTTACCGTATGGTGTGAACGCCATGGTCGCCATCATGGCCTACACGGGGTACAACACGGAAGATGCCATTTTAATCAACAAATCTTCGTTAGAGAGAGGCATGTTTAACACGAGTTACTTTAAAACGTACGAAGAATCCGAATCCACGTCCATGAATTCAGATGGGCGCCTTGCGTTTGAAAGTGGTAACAACACGGACGAACATGGCCTCGTACCTGTAAACACCAAAGTCACCAAAGAAACCATTTTGATGCGAATGGTTCAACAAGGAAAAGTGAAAAACATTTATCCCAACGCGGACCAAGTCGGTCGTGTAGACAAGACGTTTCTGAGTGAAGGGGAACCCGGACACCGTGTTGCCAAAGTGCGTATTTGCACGGAACGAATTCCTGAAATTGGCGACAAGTTCGCATCCAGAGCCGGTCAAAAGGGAACGTGTGGGTTGATTTTGAACGAAGAAGACATGCCGTTTACGGCGGATGGGTTGCGCCCCGACATGATTATTAACCCCCATGCCATACCATCACGAATGACGTTAGGTCAATTGATAGAATGTGTGATGGGTAAAATTCACGTCCAAAATGGTAGTTTGGGGGACAGCACCGTGTTTAACAAGAACAGTTTGGAGGATTACAAACGGGAGTACACGCGTGCCCTGAACGAGTTGGGGTACCACAGCAGTGGATGCGAACTCCTCTACAATGGCATGACGGGGGACCAACTTCAAAGCGACATTTTCATTGGTCCTACCTACTATTTACGATTGAAGCACATGGTAAGTGATAAAATTAACTTTCGTCCTCGTGGCCCCAATGCAGCACTTACCCGTCAACCGTTGCAGGGTCGTTCTAACGAAGGTGGGTTGCGTATTGGTGAGATGGAGCGTGATGGGTTAGTGGCGAATGGCATGACCCAATTCATCCGAGAGTCCATGATGGTTCGTGGAGATGGCACGACCTTGATTCACAATTCAAGAATCCCCTACCATATTCATGTGGACGATGCGACTGGGTTAGGCGCCATCTACAATGAATCGTTAAAACTGGCCGTCAGTCCTTACATGGAAGGCGTTCAATTTGAAGGCGACCAATTGGCGACCATTTCAAAATACAAGACCACGTTTAGTCGGTTGAACGTACCGTATTGTTTCAAATTGTTAATGCAAGAGTTGGCGACCATGAACGTCCAAATGCGCTTGATTACCTCTACCCAAATTGACCGTCGGCAATCGTTACGCATGGCCGAGCTTCTTCAAACCGTGGTTGCCCTATTCTCTACTTTATCCAATTCATTGTCCCGTGTCCTTGAAAATAGTTTATACGTTTCTTCTTTAAAATCAGGTACCCTAGACCTAGAATTCAAGCACAAAGGGTTATTGAAAACCATCTTTCCCTTTTTATCTACTCGTAAAGAATTTGATACCTTGATGTATTCGTCTACGAACATTCAACCTAAAAAATACACGAGCGTGTACCATGGAGAAAGGTGTAAATTAGACATTTATCGTCCTTCTCAAGATAGTTTTGAAAGAACCTTTCGGTACATGTTGGATAAAATGAAAACCGGTGTGTTTGTGCGTATTAAAAACAACAAGGTGTTTAATTTCAACCCCTTATACAACCTAGAGTACAGCAATGATTTTTATACCGCCATTTCAAAACAAAGCATGGATGAAATGTTCGCTCTCCTGAAAAAAAGTAACCCTGGAAGATTTAGAAATTCAACTCAAGATGCGTCTAAATGGCATGCGACGGATTGTTTGATCCGAACAGAAAAAGTAGACAATGCTCCTACCGACGCGTACCTTTCTGAAATGTACGACATGTTGGTAAGTACGTGCAGCCATCGTAAAGTCAACGATTGTATCTTTTTCTTGACCCGAAAAGATTTTCCTCATTTGAGAAGAGATTGGAAAGAAGCCTTTTCTTCCTTGTACGGGGACAAGACGTTACCGGAAACCTTTTTGAATAAACCGTTCATTCCGATTGTCTCCCAAAGCACCACAGTAGACCATGCCGATTTACCCCTACCGACAGGAGATGATTGGAAAACCATTTGTGCGAACACCTTTTTCGCATCTACCAAGTACAATTACAGTAACAATAGCGCAGAGACCGTGTTTTCCAACGAGAGCACGCCGCGAACGGATTTGCCGCCATGGGAGAAGCGTAAACCCGTCGTGATATGGCGAGGACAGGGTACTGGGTGCGGAAACGACTCTACGACCAACCCTCGTATGAAATTAAACGAACTGACAGAAGCTGGGTTGGCTGGGTTGGATGCGCGGATCATGCGGTACACGGAACGCATCAAGGCCCGGTTTGAAGACGGGCAAGTGCATGTGGATTATAAACCTACGGTAGACGTTCAAAAATACAAGGTTCCCATGTCAGAACAATTACAAAATAAATTCGTCATCAATGTAGAAGGAAACTCGGCCGCGTACCGTTTTGGTTCTTTGTTAGGATTAGGATTTTGTGTGCTGAACGTAGAAAGCAAGTACACGTTATGGTTTGAACCCATGATAAAAATGCTGTACGTGGATGACCCCGACATTGAAAACGCGCACTGCATTCGTGTGCGGCATGACTTGAGTGATTTGGAAAAGACCATTCAATGGTGTCTCTCCCATGATGCCGTGTGTGAACGGATCAAGAACAATGCCATGGAATTTTACAATACCCATTTTACCAAAGAGTTTGTGTACGATTACATGGCAGATTTGTGTAACTCCATCTCTAACCAATTAACGGAACAACCGGACTACTTTAGACAAGTTTCCGCACTCGTTCCTAAAAAACAAATGCGCTTTCTTAAATATAAGCAAAAGGAAAATAACCCGCATACGAATTCCGTCATCATTGTGCCTTACCGGGATAGTGGAAACCAAAACCGAAGCGAACAACTGAAAGAGTTCTTGCGCCATTATGACATGATGAATATTTTAGTGGTAGAACAAACCGAAGGTGATAAATTCAACCGTGGTGCGTTATTGAATATTGGGTATGATTACATTGTGAAAAATTTACCCGAAATCAATACGTTTATTTTCCAAGACGTAGACATTTTGTTAGATAAGGATATCGTACATAAATACTATGGATATGATGAGAAGCATTTAGTTCACATGGGAGACATCATCAAGGGAGAAAAGTACAAGGATTCTGTCAACTTTTTAGGAAGAATTCTTCGGGCATCTAAACAAGTGTACCGAGACTTGAATGGTTTCCCCAACACATTTTATGGATGGGGAGGAGAAGATGATGCGCTCACCAACCGCATAGACCAACTCAAAGTAGACGTGTACCGTCCTTCCGAAAAAGATGTCGGGTATGAGCTTCCTACTAAAAATGACATCTTGTATGATAAAACATCCGACGCAAAAGAAAAACATAAAATAGAAGAACTTGTCGCCGACACACTCATGTGGAAACTGAATGGTCTGAATTCACTTCAATATGCGATTGTTGAAAATGTGTCGCTGGGAGAACATTCCAGAAAAATCACGGTCCAATTGTCTCCTTATGAAGAGTATGAGAAACCGAAAATGCTTCCTGTGAAAACGGTCAAGAAAACCACCGATCCTGAATTAGAAGTGTTGACCGTTCCAGAAATAAGTGAAATAAAACCTGACGATGTTAAAAAAATTGAAATTAAGTAAATAATTATAATGAGTAGTATTATGTCGGACGATACTCCTGTAGTGGATGTCTTCAACGCCCGTAACCATTTGTTTGACATTCTTCACACCCGGGGGTACGAAGTAGACGATTATGTGGGGTACGACATGTCGCATGTTGCTGCGATGATGGAGCAATCCCAACTCAACGTCATGCTTCAAGGAAAAAGGAACAAGGTGTTCGTTCATTTTCAATTATCTGCAAAACTTAACGTCAGCAAAGTGGTGTCTTCTTTGTTTGAAGAAGAAGAGTCCGTTCTTAAACCGGAAGATGATTTGATTATTGTATACAAGGCAGAACCGAACGATACCGTTCATGCTGAAATGGATGAGGTGTGGAACAAGCACGGCATCTATGTTTCTGTGTTATACATCAAACGATTACAATTCAACATTTTGAAGCATGACATGGTTCCCGCACATCGTGTTCTTTCAGAAAAAGAACGCGAACAAGTGTTCTCCAAATTGAATATCAAAACAGGGGCGGATTTGCCGGCCATCAGTCGTTACGACCCCGTAGCCAGTGTGTTATGCATGCGACCAGGCCAAGTGTGTGAAATTGAACGAAAAAGCAAAACGTCCGTCAAATCGTTGTACTATCGTTTTTGCGTAAAGTAAGTTTCTAACGTTCTTGCGCTACAATCGGTCGTGGACGTGTACTTTGGCATCCAAAAATAAGGAAGTAAATCGTGAAGGTAGTAAGAATCATATATTTTTTTATAATAGTATTGTTCTTGGGTAAGATCCGTTTCTACATGTTTATGTTCTTTGATGATTTCGGGTGGAATGGATTCTTGAATGATGGAAAACCATGACTTTTTCATGGAACTGACACCATCACTGAACGCTTCCTTTTTTCTCCATAAAATGACTTCGGGCAATTTTCCAACGAACGCTTGTCTTAAAAATTGTTTTTCACACGAAGTGAATCGTAGTTCGGCTGGAATAGACATGTATAACTCCACAAAGGCTCTGTCTAAAAAAGGTGTGCGTGATTCCAACCCATGGGATGAAATGGAACGGTCACTTCGTTGTGCGTCAAACAAATGAATGTCCTGGACTAACCGACGACATTCCCTATCAAATTCTAACATGGAAGGAGCATTCTTCAGGTATAAATATCCGCCGCATACTTCATCGGCCCCGTCTCCATTAAAAATAATCTTCGCGTCACTGAATTTCCTAATGTGCTTGCATACCAAATAGTTGCCAACACTTGCGCGTACGGTAGTGGTGTCCCGACTCTCAATGGCGTAAATGACTTCGGGGATGGCGTTTAAAAAATCTTGTTCGGAAAGGATGACGGACGTATGTTTGGTTCCTAAATGGCCGGCCATGATTTCTGCGTACGCGAGGTCTTCGGCACCAGGCAACCCAATGCTGTACGTTTCCAAGGGTCGCGAGATTCCCAATTCTTTCATGCACTGGTTCACCAGGCACGCGATGATGCTGCTGTCTAACCCTCCTGACAATAAACAGGCGATCGGACGTTCTGTAGAAATGACGCGTTTCTTCACGCATTGGTACAAGGTGTCCCACACGTCAGAGGGTTGAACCCGATGTTTTGTTGTAGACGGAAGGGAACAATATTTCGTCATGGTTCGTTTTTCAGATGTAATTGTCATGACAAACCCAGGAGGGAATTGCTCCACTTGATGCAGATGAGGAAACATTTTTAATTCAGACGCAAAACATGTCATTTTGCGAATGTTTCCTTGATACAAGGGACGTACTCCGTACGGGTCTCGGGCGACAAACATGGTTTTCAGAGCCGTGTCGTACAGCACGAACGCGAACTCGGACGCATCAATGGCGTGTAGGGTGTACTCTATACCAAATCGTTTGTATAAATGAATGATGATTTCACAATCGGATTCCGTAGTAGGGGTCACGTTAATGCTGGAGAATAATTCTTTATAATTGTAAATTTCTCCGTTGCATATCAAATACACTCCTTCCATGATAAAAGGTTGGTTGGCCTTGTCGTTCAAGCCATTGATGGCGAGCCGATGAAACCCTAACCATAGGTCCTCGGACACGTAACACGCCGTGGTGTTGTCAGGACCACGTTGGTTTCCTTTTAAAAAAGAAGTTAGCAATGTTTTTTCGGAAATAGAAGGTGATAATGCCGCGAAAATGCCACACATACTTATTTCACCACATTCATATTTATATACTTATCAATATACATAAAGACAGTTTTCATAAATACCGTATGGCAAGACAAGTTGGACGTGTAAAGTGGTTTAACAACAAGTCGGGGTTTGGCTTTTTGGAGGTGGAATCATCTCCGGACATTTTCGTTCACCACAAGAATTTGGTGGTGAAGGAGTCGCAGTACAGGTACCTCGTTCAGGGAGAGTACGTGGAGTTTGAACTTCAGGTGATGGATAACAACAAGACGACGGCCGTGGACGTGACGGGAATTCGCCGAGGACCGCTCATGTGCGAGACTCGGCATCTGGCGAAGATGGCGCTGGAGACGGCGTAACGTAAGTAGGCAATGTTTTGATTTTAGTGTTTTGGCGTTGCAGCATTTGGCGAAACGTATCGGGAAACGTGGCGACACTATTCATGATGGTTTTATAAGAGAGCGAGCACACGCACGCATCTTTTCCAAGCCGGATGCTGTACCACCAGTATGCCGGTATGAATAATAACTTTCCTGGGGTAAGAGAAATTTCTAGAAATTTCACGCGTTTCACTTCTTTCCAAGGTGAAATGGAACTATAAAAATCAAGTTCGTCGTACATTTTAACCTCCTCTAAATATTTTGTATTTCGTGGAGGTGTCAATTTCAAGGTCGCCGTTCCTTGAGTGACGATGAAGTAGTTTCGGTACTTGTTGGTGTACTTTAGGCGCGTTTCATAATTTTCACTTCCAAACAACACGTCGTATTGTCGGAACGACATCATGGATGGACGAAGTAACGCGTCCACTTGAGTAAAACATTTTATCAGGTTCGTTTCAGAAAGAAAAGATTCATTCTGATACGAAGCGTACATTTTCTTTTTCATTATCTTTTTTGCTTTTTCAAAAGGAATCCACACGTCCACATGATCGGCATCGTACACGTGCACGTCAAACGCGTTGTATTCGTTCATGTGCTCCAGCGTGAGGAGGTCGTCGGTGTACTCAAACAACACGGGTTGCCGAAGGTTACAGACGTCTTCTAATTTTTCTTTTGAAACGATGGTCGTTTCATACACTTCCATATCATCTCCCGTTTTTAAATGGAACATGATATGAATATACAAGAGGCAAATGATGACAACCGTACATAAAAGACTTATTTTCATAGTGTATTCATAGAAATCTACTTTAATATTCTTACGAAGTAAAAGAGACCTCGGTTGTCTCCAATTCGGTCAACATGACCGTCCCTCCCTTTTTCTTAGGCGCCTTGACGTTGTTGTTCTTTTCTAAAGCAGCTAACCGTTCCGTCATCTCGTTGATGCGCGTGTTAAGGTTCGCAATCATTTCAGCAAACTTGTCTAAATCCGGAGTTCCCTCAATGAATTTATTTTCATGGTCCCCAATCTTGGTTTCAAGTCCCTTAAACTTTGTCGTGCAAATCATTTCTAATTTTTGTAAACGCCCGGCCATATTCATGACGGCATCCTGGATAGACACTTTGGGTTGCACGGAAGGAGTAGCCACGGGACCCTTTTTAGACATACTATAACAAATATAAACTATTCTATTATTCTAACCAATTAATTTCTAATTAAAAAGAATGGAAGAACAACCTAATTTTATATCTCATGTGTTTAATTTTGAAAAGGATAGCCGAAATGAAATGGCAAACATCATTCAATACGCTGTTTTAGGAATAGTATTCATTACTGCCTTAAATAAAGGGATTGATGAATACATGCCCGAAGTGGATAAAAATAAAAGTTCGGTTTCCTTATTCATAGAAATTGCGATTCAGTGTATTGTCTTATTTATAGGAATTGTTTTCATCCATAGAATCATTACCTTCATTCCTACGTTTAGTGGAATTCCGTACTTAGACCAAAATGTCATTACGGTGATTCTTCCTACACTTATATTATTGCTGAGTACTACCAATTTAGGTAAAAAGATGAATATTATTCTAGACCGACTATTAAAAACTTCCCCTCCTCCTAAAAATAAACCGGCAGCCACTCCACCTCCCACGACACCTCCACTTCTTCCAACCCGAAGCAGTACCGTGAACCCTGTTGGCGAGCCCGATTTCAATTCCATGTTTGATAAAACCAGTACACCGGTACAAGAAAACGTCCAGAATGATCCCATGCCGGCCAATTTTGGAGGATTTGGTAATAATTTATTTTAAACTTTTATATTCTATATAAGTATGATTCAAATACTGTATGGAACAAAAGAACACCGGTGGGACGTGACCGAGGTTTGCATGAACCAATTAAAAAAGAAGAATGTCATTACCATACCCAATAATGACACCATTCGCTCCCAATATTTTTCAGACCAATCCGTGGGTACGACCAAACAGGTGCACGTCATTCTAGACGGAAGGGAATACGCGTATGATGACACGGCGACCGTGTCTATTCATGTGAACGATCAAACCATTCATATCAAGAGTGATCCGAATTTATCAAACATTTATATGCAATTATACCATTGGTATCAAGAATTATCTATCAAATATGGAAGTTTCAATGATAAAGTGGTGGAACAAAAAATGGTGTTAAAATCATTCACTGGAAATGAAAAAGTGTTGGAATTGGGAGGAAATGTCGGTCAAAAATCGTTAGTGATTGCCAAAATAGTCAACCCTGCAAACTTTGTCACGCTAGAAAGTAACACCTGGAGGGCATCTAAGCTAGAAGAAAATAAACAGGCAAACCAGTTTACTTTTTCAGTAGAGAACGCGGCATTGTCTAGTTGTAAATTAATCACTCAAGATTTTCAAACCATTCCCAGTGAAGAATTACTGGAAGGGTACCAGTGGGTGAATACGATCACCTGGGATGAGTTGACTACCAAATACAATATCGTGTTTGACACGCTGGTACTTAATTGCAACGGTGCGTTTTACCACATTTTACAAACGACTCCTGAAATACTAACCCACATTCAATTGATTATCATGACGAATGATTATGATACGCTAGAACAAAAGGAATACGTGAATTCGGTACTGGTGAACCAGTTTTATCCAGTTTACGTGGAGATGGAGACGAAAGGATGTTGTCCTCAATCGTACTATGAAATATGGAAGAGGAATTAATAAATAGGCGGGTCCAAGGCTCTAAATTGTTGGTACAATTGTTGAATAGAGGTATACGAAAGGGGAGTGGTGTAATAGGACAGGTTACACAATTGCCCGGCAACACCATTGTCTTGGCCGACAATCAACGTGTCCGATAAATTGGAAATGGCGTAAATGGAGTTACTTAGTTCACCGTTCAAGTGCACGTCAATGGTAGATCCATCGTTGACAATCACAATGTGGTTCCATCGTTGAGCGTGAATCGTTTTTTCCACAAACATGGGTGTTTCATTTTTTGACAAGAAAAGAACTTTGAGTTGATTGGTGGAATTGTTGTATTGGCATTGTACGTTGTCCCCACACGACACAATGTTGGTGTTGGTTGCTGCCGACGCGTTAAATTCAGGCGGAACGGCTTCCATGTTTATCCAAAATGAAATGGAGTACGGGTAGGATTCGGCAACGTCAAATGTTCGTTGAACGCTCAACAACACGGGTTCGTTCAAAAGGGGGCTTCCTCCGTGGTATATTTTAAGGATGGTAGGTAACGTAAACAACAGGATAAAAAAGAGAACGGCCGTATACAAGTACGCGCTGACACGTACAGGGGGAGTTTTATCTTCTTTTTTTGTATTTTCAAAATCATTTAACACGGCTTGAAGTGCTTCGGGTTTTAATAAAAAGAGATAGACGATGGCGTACACCACGTACCCAATTCTATAATAAACTCTATTTTCTTTATTTCTTCGTATAAACAGGGACGTCCATGCAATGCAGACGCCATACAGTAATAGCATGACAAGGTAACTGGTGATGCTGGTAAATAACAGGACGATTAGCATGATGACTAACAAAATAAGATAGAATTGCGTAGAGTAACTGGGGTTCATGAGGAGGTTCGCCGGGTCTACATATAATAAAATAAATGCGAATAAATAATAGGCAACAAATAATAATTTATCCATCATGGCAAGTGGAGAGGGACCCATTCTACTGTAAAGAACCGGCGTATGTAGTAAAATGAGCGCACTAAATACAAGTGTTGACAAATAACTTTTCTTTTCATCCTTTTTAGAAGTATATTCAGAAGGGGTACCTAATTTCGCCAATTTATTTTGATAGAGGATGAAGGGTAAACTACACAGGATACATAAGACGATCGTAATGTATATTCTATCCATACTAATGGTGAATAGAATATTACCATAATATATTTCTACTTAACTGATTGGGACTATACTTGCCGTCTCCATGAATGCCCGAACTTCGGGTTAAATAATTATGACGGCGAGTTTTATTTTTATGTTTCGTATAATCTTCATACCCCATGGCACCAAAATGAATCCATCTATCATGATACACCATGTACTTTTTACCCCTTCGGGTAGATTTTTGAATCATGACATTTTTCCCTAAATACTTTTTCGCACGTCGGTACACAATTTCGGGAGTTGAATACTTTCGTAGTTCATCGTCTTTAGGAACGTTCATATTATATCGCAAGATTTACTGTATTCCGATCTGATTTTTTGCGGCGACCGCCTCCCCGTTTAAGAAGTCCCTCCTTCATTTCGCTTAATTCGCCAGCACTCACCACACTGGCATCGTCCAAATGAACCGTCTTGGGTTTCAACCCGTTCAAAATATCGCTAATGTCACTCGGTCCTTTCATTTCTGGACGGGTGGGTTCTCTTTCTCGCGGTTCGTTCACGGTATTCATGAATTTGCTAAACCCTGGGTTGGACGAATTCACTGAATTCATGGCCGCTTGAGAAAACTTTTGCATCAAGTCTGGATTTTGCCGCATAATGTCATCTATCCCAGGCATGGACGATTTAAACATGGTGTTCGTCATGTGAAGCATCATCGCGCTTCCACCTAATTGGAAAAGAAGTTTTAATTCAGGTGCCATTTTTGCTTTGGACTTGTATTTCTCGTGAAGCTCCTCAAAAATTTCATCGTAATCCGTAATGTTTTCATTCAATTGCTCCGCCCATCCATCTAATTTGATATCAAATGGATCAAACTTGGAATTGAGAAACTCTACTCCGGTAATGCATGCCATTAACATTTTTCCTTGAAATTTAACACTGTTGGATCGTTCTTTTTCAGAAACAATGTTTTCATATTCACCTTTCATTTCTTCTAAAGAAGAATCCATGTTGTACTTTCGGGTAAGGCGCACTCCCTTGGATTCTAAATCTTCCAACCGACGCAACAGGGTAAACTTTTCTTTTAGGTTATCGGTAACCTTGGCAGGTTTATCGGGGTCTCCCTGAAAAGGTTTAAACCCATCCCAACTCGGTTTCATGGTAGGAGGCGGAGGCGCGTCAAATTTAACTTGCGGCGCGTCAAATTTAACTTGAGGTGCGTCAAATTGAACCTGAGGAGCTTCAAAACGAACTTCGCGAGGTTCGTTCAAGTCGTTTAATTTCATGGGCTCCGCGCGAGGAAAATGCATGGACGGTTCAGAACCACTTAGACTATTCAATTCCGTTTCTAATTTATCAATATCACTAATGGAAACGGTGTTTTTTTTATTCACGTTATCATTCATCAACAACTCTATCCCAGGTCCCATGGAAGACACGTTCACTTCATCCAGGGGTGTCAGATTTACAATCTCCATAATATAACTACTCAAGAACTTTTAATGTTAAGTATACCGCAATTGTGTAAATACCATATTCCTTGTAAAAAAGTATCGGCCAGGTCATCCTTTTTTTTATGTTTTAGAAAAAAAGATGTATCCATCTGATTGGATTCTAAGATAGATAACGTATGTTGAATACTCAGTTTCTTTCGTTCTGCATAGGTGGTTTTTCCTACATGAAATAATTTTAATTTATTACATGCCGAAATACATTCAATTTTGGCATGTCTAGATACCCAATATTGAATCACCATCCCTTGAATCATTTTCATTTTACTCGCAAGGGGACCAATTTGATTTTCTACCAGCACAATATCCATGTCCGGTAACGTGGCATAGTTCCTGATGATGGATTTACTCACGTCTTCCACGGACATGACGTCTAATTTTTTAGCATGTTTGGTAAGTGTCCGCCGCATGTCGTCTACCGTACCTAAAGGAAGACCGGCTTCCGTGCATTGAGCGATACATTCTACCAACCCTTTAGAAGAAACGTTCGCGTGAAGTTTACATTTGGCAACCCGGTTTAACTGAACTTCTGCCTTTGCCCCACACGAACAAAAACGTTCAGTTAAATCAATGACTTGCCAATCTACAATCGGATGCGATAACGTAGTGTCTAACCAACAGTGCGCTAAATGTTTGAGACCAATGTCAATAGACAACACCTTCATACTCTTCTTACCGCTTCTTTATTTATATTAATTCTTGACTACTTTGTATAACCCCAGGGCGGCGATACCGCCGGCGACTTGAGCGAGGATGTAAGGGACCAGCGTATTCATCTGCTGCTTCTTCGCGAGCACCAACATGATGGTGACGGCAGGGTTGAAGTTCCCTCCGGATATCTTTCCTCCTAAATAGATACATAAGGCTAACGTGGCACCAATCGCCAACGCATTGCCCGTTAATATAATGACGTACATGAATAACAGGGATCCAAAAAACTCAACTAAAAGGGCGTTCATATTATATATAAATAAAATATTTAAAATTGATTAAATATAATAGTCTTAATATAATGTATAATGGAGGATATAATCCAGGCATTTCATAAGACCAGCGTTAAATCGCCGTCTGTCGTAGAATTTGAAGCCCAAATTGGCGATAGAGTATCTACCACCATCATTGATTATCACAATGTGATACAATGGTTGTTGTACTCGGGGTTCACGATAGACGATACCCGAGGCGAAGATATTTTTCGCGTGATTACCAACCAACACGACCAAACCTACCGTTTTGAATTGAATAATTTAAGCGCCATTCAACATTATTGCAAAACCTCCGTCTTGTTAAATCCATCCGTCCATACAAAAAAAAACATCATGCGGCACGTCATTAAAGAATACAATTCCAAGTTAGCTCTTAACATAGAAACACACATACCAGATTCCGAACGTGAAAAGGTCATGGAATCCTTGTCTACGTCTACCAAAACTTACCGGTACATGAACCGTGTTCGTCTGAGTTCTAAAAAGTACCCGTTTGTCTTTGATTGCAGCATTGTGAAAATGTCGTCCGAATTAAGTAAAGTCTTTGAAATGGACCCTTCTTATGAAATTGAATGCGAATTCATAGATAAACGAACCACCAAGGTACACATCCAACAAGCCATTACGTTTGTCACGCGGGGATACCAACGTTCGTATTATCCCATTTCCGTTTCAGAAATGCGACACGTGTTGGAAGCGTACCACTCGTTAACATCTACACGTGAATTCATTGGTCCTGGATCCGTCACGCTACAACAAAATAATGTCGCGCATATTTTTAATGATTACGTGGTTACAGAAAAAGCAGATGGAGAACGTAAGTTGTTATTCATTACCAACAACAAAATATATTTATTGACATCGGCCATGAAAGTAGAGTACACGGGGTTTTCCGTGAAAGGGTACAACGGTACTTTACTGGATGGAGAACATGTTGTCAAAGACAAGAATAAAAATAAAATGAACGCCTACCTTGCGTTTGATTTATACTTTAAATCTACCGATAAAAAATCTACTGATTTCAGACCGTTCCCATTTCTTGCGTTCAAGGGAGCGGATGGTCGCACCGTAGACACGCGTTACGTTCATTTAAACAGCATCTTGAAACACGTGAACGATACCCGCCACGGTGAAACTTCCGCAGACCTCATTGTCACCAGTAAAAAGTTCGTCCCGTGTCGCCCGGAAGTCTGTAAAGAAATCATAGATTCCAAAGACTACCCGTATCATGTGGACGGCATCATTTTTACGCCCATGACGTACGGTGTGGGGATGACAAGCACGCAAGACCACGTCACCAACCGCCGGTTTACCTGGGACCTTAGTTTTAAGTGGAAACCTCCTGAAGAAAACACCATTGATTTTTATGTCATGGTGGATGACAAGAAACACTACCAAACCTCTACGGGAGCCGAAGAATACAAGATCGTTCAACTCTTTTCAGGATTCAACAAAAACGATGTCAACCCCTACGGTCGCCAATACCTTAACCACCAATACTGTATTTTCAATCGGTTGGATATGCTTGCTCCTCCTGAAAAAACTCAAAACATTCCATTTAAACCAGGCGCCATTCCGCATTATTGCAAAGTGCCTTGTTTAGATGGAACCATCCGTACCCAATACGGGGAACCCATTGAATCTAAAATGATCGTGGAGTGCAAGTATGACCCCCACATGGACGGTTCAGAAGAATCCAAATGGGTTCCTCTGCGTGTTCGGTGGGATAAAATGGTTCGGAGAAACCCGAACGCGTTAACGACCGCCCTCAACAATTGGTACACCATCGTCCATCCCATTGGCATTGACACCCTCTACAATACGCCCCGAACCTTGTATTACGAGCACGTGAAAAAAGATGTCATGAAAGGGGTACGCCAATTCCACAACCATGTCAAATATTCCTTGTTGAATTTAATCAAAGAAGGAGACATTGTGATGGATTTTGCAGTAGGGAAAGGTGGTGATTTACCGAAATGGAAAAAGGCAAGTTTTGTTCTTGGGGTAGACATTTTTGAAAATAACTTGATTGATAAAACGGATGGAGCCGGTCAACGTTATCTTTCCATGATAAAACATGGGGAATTGAAAACGAGGTGCTTGTTTTTACACGGAACCAGTACGAAAAACATTAAAAATGGAGAAGCCATGTTCTCCGATTATGAGAATGCGATCGCC
>Ga0078894_10000622_pt1 | contig 25121 bp, 17 predicted proteins | sample LauGreSu1BDMLBSD_2_FD_67506 | JGI IMG/M metagenome (GOLD analysis project Ga0078894, IMG submission 67506) | Freshwater lake microbial communities from Lake Michigan, USA - Su13.BD.MLB.SD (version 4) (version 4) | ecosystem: Environmental > Aquatic > Freshwater > Lake | place: Lake Michigan... | reverse complement strand
AAAATATGAACCAAAATATGAACCAAAATATGAACCAAAATATGAACCAAAATATGAACCAAAATATGAACCAAAATATGAACCAAAATATGAACCAAAATATGAACCAAAATATGGATAAAAATATTATTTTAGAAATGATTGAAACTCAGCGTGAATATATCAATATTTTATTACAAGAAAAGTATTATTTATCAGAAGAAAACAAATTATTACATGAAAAAAATAGACAAAACGAAAAAATGATTGATAATTTAAAAGTAAAATACATATCTTATTTAGACGATTATGCAAAAAACAGTATTGTTTTGACTGATAAAATAAAATTAATGGAAACTGAAAATACCCAACTAAAAAATGAATTAGAAAAAGAAAAAGAAAAAAATATTCCAATCGGTATGCGTATTAATGATTTAGATGAAGATGAATGGGAGTGGGAGGAAGATAAAGAAAAATTAAATATAAGTGATTTGAATACCAGTGAAGAAGTGGCAAATAAAGAAAAATATATTATTGAATATTTATATTCAAGCCGCAATGAGAATTCGAAAATAAATGAGACTTATATATCAAGTGAAACACAAACAGAAGAAGAATATGAATATGAATATTCGGAAAGTACAAATGAAAATAATAAAACAATATTTCCCGATTTATCATCTATATTGGAAGTTAGTTACAATGATTTAGAAGAATATATTGACAAATATGATTCCTATTTATTTGAACGATTTTAACAGTATATCTTTGAAAAAAATAAATACAAAAATACATAAAAATATATAAAAAGTCAACTGTATATATTTTTATATTACAATGGAAAACGAAAAGTCGTGTATTACATTTGTTACATCCTATATAAATATATATGAAACACATTATGATAACCGGGATGTGGAATGGCGAACACGACATTTTTCTGATATTATGAAAACCGGTATTCAACTCTATGTATTTATTAGTCCAGAATACGAAGAAGTGATGACCGAAATTTCCAAAGATTACCCAAACGTGATATTGAAAACCATTGATTTTAAATCGATGGAAACATGCACCGATGCAATGAATTTGCAACCTGGAACATGGGATTTACCAAGTTATCGAAACACTGGAAAGGATACAAATGAATATATATTACTAATGAATGCAAAAACCGAATTTTTGAAAAAAGCGATTGATGTCAATCCATGGGACTCTACGCATTTTTCATGGATAGATTTCAATATTGCCTACATTTTCAAAGAAAAAGAGAAGACGTTGGAATATTTACGTTTATTAGCGTATCGTAAATATGCGGACACCTGTTTGACTATTCCAGGATGTTGGGGTAAATTACCAGCAGATGATGTTGGACGAGCATTTGACTTAATCCATTGGCGATTTTGTGGCGGGTTTTTCTTGGGAGACCGCGATTCCATTGTCCATTTTTACGATTTGTATAGAAAATATTTCCCCGAGTTTTTGAAAGAAAGTCACCGGCTCGTTTGGGAAGTGAATTTTTGGGCATGGTTAGAAGCCAAATGTGATTGGAATCCTACGTGGTTTTTAGCGGGCCATGACGATACCATTATATTCATGTCTGCTGACATTTTCACGAAAAAAATATACGATGTGGCTACATTTGAAGAATATTCATACCCATATATACATGAATATTACCCCACGTCGGCGTCGTATGTATACCATAATGGAAGACATATATTAAATACCAGATATGTTAGTTATTGGTTGTTAGACACTGGCGCTTATTTTTTCCATCATCCCGAACGTATTATTGAGAACAAGAATGTAGTATCCGAATTAGATGAAAACATGCATCCAATTACGTATTATGAAATGACGGAAAATATTGATATGCCGTCCTCTATGACATCATTTTCACGAGGTTTAGAAGATATTCGATTGTATAGTATGAATGGTTTAGTTAAATTCATTGCGACAACGGTGAGTTATTCATTGAATGGTCGTAATATGATGATGAATGGAACATATAACGTAGATACATGTGAATATAGTGATTGTAAGATTTTGAAACCACCAGGTGGAGATAGTTGGTGCGAAAAGAATTGGATACCTGTGGTTCTTAAAGGCGCTGCTGATGAAGAATATTTTATTTATAAGTGGTCGCCATTGGAAGTCGGAAAAGTGAACCCGGAAACAAATACTTTGGAAATAGTGCATAGTTATCCAATTCAATCGCCACTGTTTCATAAAGTCCGTGGGTCCGCACCGTTTGTGGAAACCGAAGCGGGGTTATTGGGAATAGTGCATTTGAGCGAAGAACATGGTCCGCGTCATTATTATCATATGATGGTATTATTGGATAAAGAAACATTTAGGCCGATTAAATATTCGCGTACATTTTGTTTTAGAACATTGGGAGTAGAGTTTTGTGTAGGAATGCGAATTTTAGGCGAAAAGTATGTGTTTTGGATATCGCGTCATGATAGAGACCCAATGCTGGTTCGAGTGGATATGTCCGAAATACCGTTGTTGTTTGATTTTATTTGATTTTTTTGGATTTTGTTTTGAAGGATAAAATTATATAAAATTCTTAATATATAGTATTTTATATAATGAATAGCGATTGGAATGAATATACTGATATGTTGTTTGCGGTAGATACTAGTCAAAAAATTCTTGGTACATTTTTTTCAAAAGGGGATTTTGATTTTATTAATAATCCAATAACCGGTATTGATGTCATGTGGTTACCTGTAAATAATGAAAATAAAAATGAATATAAAATTGACCAATCACTGCCTACATTCGATAATATAATATATTTATTCCATAGAGATAGGACAACTACAAAACAAATATATGAAGTAACCAACCCAAAATATAATGATAATACTATTACATTTGATTTTATAAAAGAGCATACTATCCAAGAACCTTCTACCCAAGAATATATTTCGAATACACTTACCAAAAAATTAACCGACGATATTAACGCTGCTCATACACTTCTATTAAATAATTTGGATTCATTAATACCAACAGTTAAAACCGGAGGAGATGGAAATGCGCAATTTGGAATCAAAATTGTAGATGATAAAAAAGAATTTGATACAGAAGAATTCAATAAAATAGAAAATTTAGTAAATGATTTTGAAAAATTTGTAGATGCATTTATTACATATCCTACTGTATTGAAATTAAATTCATTATCAGTAGAACAAGTTAATCAATTATTTGGAAAAACCGGAACTGGAAATAATATTAATATTAATATCGATAACCAACATTTTTCAGATTCAACCAAAGTAAAAGATGATATATTCGAATTTTTGTTTTATTCATTGAAAATAACCTATCAAAACAAGAATCCAGCTATGATAAAAGATGTATTAAACCAATTTGTTATAAATGAAGAGCAAACTAAAAAATCCACAGAAATTGCAAAAGCCATTGCCATTTATAAAGATTTTGAAGGCGTTAATACCGAATCTAATACAATAAATACAATAATTCATATAAAACATTTAGCAACGATGTTCACAGATATGGTAATCAGTTTGAAAAACGATATAAGTTCATCGAATATGTCGAATATTAACATTGTCAATGATGTATTTGATATTATAGTTAATCATATAACAACTATATGTAGTAATTTTCAAAAACCAGTTCTTTTACCTGGAAGTTCTCAAAGTATAAATAAAAAATTATTAGATATAATAAAAAGTTTGGAGACAAATAATAAAGATTTTATTACATCTTTTGAAAAATGTATAAAAGATAATGTATCGGATAAAATAATTACATTTGTAAAGATAAATAATTTTGGCCACAATTTCAAGACTGAAAAGAACGAAGTTTCTAAATGGAATAAACGTTTCGACGTATTATTGAATAGCATAAATGATATAAATCTTACCTATAATACAATGATTGTGAATTATAACGATGTTAATAAACCATATTATCATGACGGAGAAAAAATAGAAAATATTGAAGATACAAAATATACAAAAACATATTTATTTGGAAAATTTTCACAAATATTCCCACCGAATATGAAAAATCCCGATATTGCGAACCAAATGAAACAAATTGCTGAAAAAGTTAAGGGTGGAAAACCAGTTTTCGTAATGGGTTATGGTGCAAGTGGTTCGGGTAAAACATCGTCTCTTATATATCTTAAAAAGGTTGATGAGAAAAAAAATATCATTTATGAAGAGCAAGGTATTATTGTTGATATGTGTAAACAAATATGTGATGGAACGTTCAATCAAATCGAATTGACAACCGAAGAAATATTTATGAATGATGAAGATAAAGGACTATCATATGATAAATGTAGTGAAGAAGACAAATTAACAAAATGTGTTTCAACACCATATAAATTTGATTATGATAATGGTGTTTTTAAAATGGTTGAAAATAAACCGGATTATCAAGAAAAACATCCATATCGTCAATCTGGTAGTATGCCTGATAATTTTGGTGAAATACTTAAATATTTGATAGATAGTGATAGATTGGTAAAAGCTACTACAAATAACCCACAAAGTTCTCGTAGTCATTCGTTTGCATTTATTAAATTTATTGGTGATTCAAAAACTGGGTATTTAATAGTGGGTGATTTTGCAGGAGTGGAAAATACATTTAATTGTGATAATATAGTAACAATACGAGATTTTTTGAATATAAAGAATGATAAAAACGAGCTATTTTATGGAGGGGTTAATATATCACAATACCGCAGAATTTTGAAAGAATTTTTAAAAACATATATTGATACTAAATATAGTATTTTTAATACAAATGATGAAAGGAAAAAATTTTTGAATGTTGTAAACAATTTTTTAAAACTAAATATTGATACTACATACATACAAATAGACTTTTATCGAAAAAAAGTGATAACAAATATAGGAGAATCAAGAGATATTTTTAAAATATCAGAGTATATTGATAATATATTCACAACAGAACAAAATTTTATTAAAAAAATTGAATTTAATGATTATAACATGAACACAATCGAAGAAGCTTATAAATATTTTTTAAATAATAAAGACAAAATATTAAAAGAAGAAGAAGAAGAAAAACAACGTAGATTAGAAGAAGAGTCAGTAAGAACGCAATCCAAAGAAAAAGAAAGAATAGCAAAAATACAAGAAAAAGAAAGAATAGCAAAACAAAAACAATTAAAAAAAGAAGCAAAAGAACAAGAAACTAGATTAACAAACGCAACCGATAAAGTAATATTATCAGCAAAAAATAAAGTAATATCAGAAGTCAAAATTCAAATAATAGAAGACCAAAAATTAGAAGCACAACAAAAGATAGCAGAAGAACAAAAAGAATATAGTGAATTATCGAAAAAAGAAATAAATGAAAATTATATTGAGGAACAAATTAATTCTATTTATAAAAACTATAAAAATATTCTACTTGCAAAAATAAATGGTGGACGACCTTTAAGTGAAACAGAAGAATGGTTTAAAATGAATGACATTGAACCTATTTTTATTAAATACATATACAATATTTTGAAAAGTGATTTTGTAAATGAAGACCTCACTATAAATATGGAAGTATTTTCAAAGTATACAGTTGAATCTATGTATACTATAATAAATACAATAATAGCAAAAATAGATGAAATTAAAGAAACTGGAATAAAATCTTTTGTAGATGAAATTAAAAAATTAGATGATATATATATTCCATTTAATAAAATTAATAAACGCCCTTATAATACTACCACCTGGAATGATAATTTACAACGTACAATAAATAAATTCGAATCTGTTTATAAGTTTGACCGGTTTTTAAAAACTAAACTAGATAACAATACAGTTCCAGGTACTAGTATAACTAATAAAACCGTTAAAAAATTTTTAAAAACATGTAAAGCAACCGATGCATACAATAGAGACCGTAGTGAAAAAATGAACATTCACTTATTCACCGACAAATATTTAACGAAATCAAAAAAAGATTTATTTAATGAACATGATGTAATAAATCAATATGCTAACTCTATATTTTATACAGAAAATGAAATATTAACAAAAGTAAAACTAGTTCTCACAAATATATTAGAACGTTTAAAACAAGGTCAACAAGTATGTAGTCATCGTCGTTATGAAGGATATTTCATTAATCAATCATTGCAGGATATGCGCGAAGATATAAAGAATATTTTTTATGAAAAACAAAAAGATAGTATTTTCATTTCACCCGATTATGTGAATTTATGTTTGGAAAAATATTGTCCAACCCATAGTGATTGTTTTAATAAAGGCGCTACATCAGAAAATCATACTATAAAATCTATTATTTTCCAAAAAATTTTTCAATTTTTGAATAACGATAACCAATATACTGTCAATCAATTCTATCAAGACATTTTAGTAAGTGTATTTTGTGTATTCAATATTTCACGTAGTGCAAATAATCCACCATCAGTGCCATATATTGATATTAATGAATTGAAAATTGCTTTGAAAAAATATGATAAATCATTAGAAAAATATAATAAGAATAACACATATGATGTTTATGTAAATGAATTGAAAAGTAATTTGCAAGATTTAAAAACAAATTTAGAAAAAACATATTATAAAATAACCGGAAAGATTCTTGGTGAAAATTTAATTACTCATCCCCCTGCTACCCAAGATGTTGTCAATACCACTGAATCAGAAATTAATAATATACTTAAACTTCGTAGAGGTGGTGATCCGCACATAGAATCCATTAAGAACGAAAATACATTTGATGAATTTCAAACTTCATCTATTCAACAAGTAATATTTGAAGACAAAAAGTTGTTTGAATATATATTTACTGGAACTACAAGTGTAATAAGTAATTTAAAAACCAATGAATTATATGCGTTAACCCCGGATGATTTTAGATTTTGTAATAAATTAATAGAAACAATTGATAATAATAATGCAGTTTCGGCAATTGGTACATTAGAATTTTTAGACCAAATTTCAAAATATCATACCACGCAAACAATTTGCTTTTTAGACCAAACTAGTATCAATAAAACAGATTATATAAATATATATGATAACGCCGGTACATTTAAATTAGTAGATAAAAAGTCAAAATAATAATATAATAATATTATAAGTTATGAACATAGACAATATCAACACTATATGGGAAAATACAAATGTTTTATTAAAGAGCTTTAATATATATAATTTAGAACAAATAATATCAAAGTCCGCAATTGAACATGTTAAGATACAGATACAAGAATTAGTAGCAAAAGAACAACAAGAAAAAGATGTAAGACTAGAACAAGAAGCAATAGAACAAGAAGCAAGAGAAAAAGAAGCGAGAGAACAAGAAGCGAGAGAACAAGAAGCAAGAGAACAAGAAGCAAGAGAACAAGAAGCAAGAGAACAAGAAGCAAGAGAACAAGAAGCAAGAGAACAAGAAGCAAGAGAACAAGAAGCAAGAGAAAATGTAAGGCTAGAACAAGAAACAATAGAAAAAGAAAGGCTAGAAAAAGAAAGGCTAGAAAAAGAAAGGCTAGAAAAAGAAAGGCTAGAAAAAGAAAGGCTAGAAAAAGAAAGGCTAGAAAAAGAAAGATTAGAACAAGAAGAACAAGAAGAACAAGAAGAACACGAAATGCTACAACAAGAAAGGCTAGACCAAGAAATGCTAGAAAAAGAAGAACAAGAACAAGCAGTAATAAACAAAATACAAACGCTAGCAGTAAAAGCCGTTATCGACAAATTAAATTTAGGTTTAACTAAAAATTTTGCAAATATGTTTACAGATAATATAATTGATAATACATTAAAGAATATTGAAAATAATACTGCATTAATAAATATTATAAAAAATACTGCAATTAATGCGGTTAATACCAAAATAGAAGAAGCAAAATCGTTAGAAGAAATACCAGAACAAATAGAAGAAGTTTCCGAAGAAACAAAAAATCTAGCAAAACAAGTCATTATAGAATTAATTAAAAAACATAATTTATTGATTCAAACAATCATTGCAATAAAAAATGCAGCAATCAAGGGTGTAGCCAATGCAATTGCTCCAAAAGATATAATACCTCCGCCATTAAGTGATGGTGTTAAAATAAAAACTTTGGATGAAGAATTATTAGAATTAATGGATGATTTTGAAGAAAATAACATACTATTGAACAATGCTACAAGCAATGAAGATATAGAAAATGCAAAAACAAAATTATTAGAAACAGATACCAATATTAAAGAAATAATAGATAGTCCAAATATACCTGATACAGATAAGGACAATACCATTAATGCATTAAATAAATTATTAGAAGCTTATCAAAATGAAAAGAATGAAAGTATAGTTAAAGAACAGAAGTATTTAGATACAATTGAACTATTAAAGAAAACTATATTACAAAAAGAATTAGAGAAATATGCCGAGAAAGAGGTATTATCAAAAATACCCCCACCAGTCGCAGAGCCAAAGAATGATGTAGAGCCTTTAATGAAAAATGTTGCAATAAACAAAGTGACAGATACTGTAAAAGATGAAATGATAAATGCAGCGTTAGAAAGTAAAAATGATTATATGTCTATGAATATTGAAAACGATTTGAAAAATGCTGCATTGACAGCACTTTATCGCGCGTTATTAGGAGTACCCAAAAAACCAATTGATATTACAAAACCTCCTACTAAATATGATATAAAAATAACCGATAAAACATATGAATACAATGAAAAAGGAGAACGAAAAGAAATACCAGAATTAACGAAATATGATAGTATTTTAGCAAAATAATAAAAATATTTAGGGAAAATACTGGATTGGGTTATAATAAAAATGTTTGATTAATATATATCGAATATAATAAAATGTCAACCCCTGTTGTTTATACTGAAAATAATACAGCACTTGTGCTTGTAACAAAAGGTGCCGATGGAAAAGTAACCGCGGAAATCGTAGATAAAGATACAAAAGATGTATGTGCAAATATGGCAACATATAATTTAAAAGATGTAATGACAAAAATGGCTGAGGCTCCTACTATTAGTGGAGGCAGTTCTAAAAAGGGAGGTAAATCCAAAAAAGGAGGTAAATCCAAAAAAGGAGGAAATTCCAAAAGAAAAAGTAGAACTCAACGAAAACGATAAATAAAAAATCAAACTCCATTTTGATTTTTTACATTTAGCATACTGTTGCGCGGACAATTTAGTAACATTATATATATAATTCAATTATGAACGATATTGTTTCAGACCCAATAAAAGAAATAGAAAATGCATTTTTAGAAACATTATACAATTTGAATCTAGAAGATTTAAATAAAATAGCAAATGCACCAAATGATAATTTAGAGATATTTCAAAAAACATATAATGTATTGCTTAATAAAGAAGATAATCAATTACAAGAAATATTAGACAAAATAACAACGGAAAATAATGAACATGACAAAGATAATGGTGAATATGTCGATGATTTTGAAGAAGAAGAGAAGGAAGATGAAGAAGCTAAATCAAAAATAATTAATAAAGCAATTGACGTAGTGGAAACCAAAATTTCTGATGAGAAATATGGACATGAAGAATTTGAAAATGATACATAACCCCAAATAAAAATAGTGAAATCCCAGATAAAATAAAATCTTCACTGAAAGTTATTGTAGAGAAGATATACTTTAATCCTCCATAAATTCACTAATTCGGTCTATCCAAAGATTTCCCATATCATTATCATATGTGACATCTTCATTCGTATTCAAATACAAAACACGTTCTACTTTCGTGCTGCGTAAGAGCCATTTGTCGTGATATTTTTTACATTTTTCTAAATATTCCAGAGGAATGGCGGCTTCGCCGTCACGGCCACGTTTACCAATGCGGCTTGCACATATTTCCGCATCAGCATCAATATAAACGTATCCTGCTACCGGATATACAGATGAGTATTCGTCATATATTTTTTTATAAATTTGGTAGCAAACATCTTCGATAACCCCGTCGTCAAACAACATCTTGGCGAAAATTTGACAATCCGCATCCAAAGACCTTTCGCAAATAATGATGCGACAATCTGGGTTTTCGCGAATAGCGGTAGCAACGGCCGAATAACGTGTAATATAGGCCATTACTTGAAATGGAAATGCATATTTATTGGAATCCGCATAGAATTTTTGTAAGATATTTTCGCCGGATGCATCGCGAATTTGTTCCCAGACATCAACGGGTTCTTTTATGAAAACGACGGTTTTATCTTCTGCATATTTTTCTTGTAATTTTGATAAAATTGTAGTCTTACCTGCACCAATGTTTCCTTCGATACTGATGATTTTAGGCATGTTGTTTTGGTTCATTTTATTCAATATATAGATATTTGATAAAATATTTTTGTTTAATTTTGGTTTCAATTTTTTGCTTGTTTGAATGTGAAAGTTTATATATTTATATATTATATAATTGTATTTATAATATGGCTTCTTTTGCGGATACATCTGAACCTATGGATGTAGCACCTGAAACTATATTTAGACAACCAGAACAACCGATTGTTGCGGAGGAACCAGAAGAACCGATTGTTGCGGAAGAACCAGAACAACTCAAACGAATTTTTAAATATAATAATAGTAACGGAAATGGTATGGTAATTTTTAATACAGAAGGAGAAACATTAGATTATTTTCAAAATTTATATCAACTACATTCACTCATCGATGAAAAACATGATCAACTTGCAGGAAATAGAGGTGATGATTTAAAATCAAAAGATATGGTATATAAAAATAATTTAATAAAGGCAATTAATTATAGTACTCTTGGAAATAAAAATTCATTTTCAACCGGGGTTACAGCACAAACATTAAAAATTTACGATATAAACAGTGGAATACATACACTACAAGATGCTTTGGAAAGATTAGGAGATTCTTTTATCATACAAATTGAATCTAATAGTCCTATATTTGTTGCACCTCCACTTCCTTCTTTACAAATATTACCGTGGATTTGTCCAAAAACACCCCCGGATAATTTCGAAAATAATATGGTTGTTTATAAAAATTTCAATACAGATGAGTGTGATAATGAAGCCGCTGGAAATCTTGTGAAAGATGAAATAAGAGTTCAAAGTACAGGTTATGTTCTCGATGTAGGTTCAATTGATTTTAATAAAAGAATTACAGCGACAGGTCCAACTAATGGCAAACAACGAAACATAGTTTCTGGAAAATTAGATTCAAGTACGACTGGCGGACCTTTAACATTGTCTGAAAATCCGCAAAATATTGAAAAATTACAAACATTAATACCTTTTATCAATATTTATAGAAATGGCGATAATGTATTAATTGGTGTAATCATGATTTACGTAGCACCACATAATATAAATAGAGATGGTAGTTATGAAGTTTTTGTAGCATTTAAATTTATTCCAATAGCAAATGGTAATTATACTAATATTTACAATGATGTTAATATTTCACCTCTACTTTCCAGAAATCGTTCAGATAATATTGCTAACTTGGAACCACGTAATGGTTGGTTATCATATACAATTGCGGACCAAGTACCGAATTTACCAGATATTTCCGAATATATGGCAGGGGCAAGAGGATGTTTTTCTGCTATTTTAAAAAAAATATTTAGTACTGGGGACCCATTAGTAAATAAATGTGCTCCATACAAAGATATTGCTATTGGATTATGGTCTAGTATTGGAAATACTACAATTTTTCAAAATGACCAAGATTTGTTTATCATGGCATTTTTAATGAAAATAAAATGGCTTGGTGATTTATTTCGATTGATTGATTCGTTCATGTTAACAGACGCATATAATATGCCAACCTCTACTTCAACAGTTGATACTTTTATGAAACGTTTTGCATGTTTATCCAATTTATACGTATATTGTGCAAATAAACGTGGCGATTTGACTATAAACGACGTAAAAACATTAACTCTTGAACAAATGGCTGAATTGAGAGCACAACGAGCAGCACAACAAAATAGAATACAACAAGAAGAAGCTGAAATTGAACTACAAAAGAGAATAAATAAAATTGATAGATTCAGAACCAAAATACAGTGGTATAAGAGTTTAATTAGTCAACTTGATGAGTTTAAGAATGTAAATTGGATACCAAGTTCAGTAAATGTAATTTTGAATGGTATATTAGACCCTGCAAAAATTAAAACAGGAGAGATACGTGTTTCTAGAAGACTTATTAGTATTATGGTTGGTTGTTTAACAAATCAATCATATATATATGATGGGGTTACATTCACACACATCGAAATGAAATCAATTTTAGATTATTTTTTAACATTATTTTATTATCATACAGCATTTGATTTGATTTTTAATACACTTGATACGTCTACTACCATAACCAGTTTGCCAGATATTCCACTCGATATAGATGTTGCAGGAATATCTGATGCCTATATAGCGAATATTGAAACCATATTCAATGATATTGATGAAAGGATGAATATTCTGGAAAAATATAATAATATACGTAAATTTAATCCTAGATATAATAACACCAGTCATAGAGTATTGTTTGACGATTCTGCATATTTGTTATCAAAAAATATAGCTGAAATGAGTACAGTTAGTCAGTTTTTTTTTAAAAATGCACCATATGACCAATTAACAAAATTGCCAGAATTAAATTATGAACCCAATGTTGGAACTACAATAAGAACACACTTTGGAACTATAATATCAAGATTGTTTGGACAAATGGGCGGAGTAGACCCAAACCGTTTTAAGAAAATGTATGATAAACTGCATAAAGGTATTGACCAAGATGAAGCTAGACAAAAAAGAATTGAGGCTACACAAAAACCTCGTGATGATAATAAAAAACTCCAATTAGCAAAACGACGCCAGCAACCAGTAAATCCATATTATAATTACATAACGGACATTAATAGTTATCGTGAAGAATTAATTAGTTGTTTATATCAATTAAATGAATGTTTATTTAGAAATGTCGAAGAAGTAAAAGAAGAAGTAAAAGCATTATCCAAAAGAACAAATGAATTATCCAAAATTGAAACTAATTTAAGATTTAAAATACTATATAATTTATTTTATGATAATAACAATGCAGATAATATCCCTAAGGATTATGATACAATATTTAATTTTTTTATAAGTGTTAACTTTAACGACGTGTATAATGCCGCATTGAAAGAAATTGCAAATGAAATAAACAATTATAATAGAATAGATACAGTAGTACAAAATTATTATAGTTATGATAAATATATAGATGATTATAGAAATCTAAAACAAGATGTAGATGAAATTAATTCTATATATACTAATATATTTAATGATGATAATATAGAAAAATTAATAAGTTCATACGCCGATAACATTGAACGTGAATTTACTACGGAACCTATTTTTAAAATACTACCAGAACCTCCTGTTTTTGATTTACGCGATTTTACAAATGCAAAACCACAACAACAACAACAACAACAACAACAACAAACAAGCGTATTTAATTGGGGACCAACCGCAATACCAGTTAAAAATGCAGGTGGGGGTAATTCAAAAAAAAATAGAAGAACAAAAAAGAAAACATCCAAATCTAATAAAAAAAATACTCGTAAAGTCCATCCTAAAAAATCAAATAAGAGAACAAAACGAAAGCCTTCAAAATAAACGAAAACACTATGTCAACAACAAACTATTCGAAAAAGTCTTCAAAACCCGGTATTTTAATATGTCAAGTTCTCGACCAATTGTTGGAAATTCTTTATTTCCATAAATATCTTGTAACAATAACCATTCAAACAACCCGCCTGGATAAATATAAATATTACTGAATCCTAACCCGCGTAATTGGTTGTATTTCACATCTACACTATTATCTGATGCATTTTTACCATAAATCAAGAATGTTCTCGAATTAAACTCAAATTTATCTAATAAATCATTCACCATCTTTTCCTCTAATTCAATCGGCACTGTATTTTTAATAAGACATTTCTGTTCGTTTATTCCCAAAGTATTAATCAGTATGTATTTATCGGGGTTCTGTATTGCAATTTTAATATCTTCAAACCCGATTTTAATAGGTATATTTGGCGTAAACCAATTTTTAAACATTATCTACTATGAATATACCTAAATATTTATGCCATTTTACGCGAAAATTGTGTGAAATGTTCTCCAATATTCATTGAAAAAACTTGTAAACTGGTAAAAAATAGAAAATTGAATATATTTATTGTAAAAATAATAAATATATAATTAAACGAATACTAACAAAGATGGATTTGAATCAAACTAAATTATCAAGAACTGAATGGAACAGTATTGAAGTTCCAGTTTCACAAGATGAAAAGGAAATATTGAAATTGATTGACGACGGGTTTAACAACGTCAATATCAAATACAATAGTAATCAGTCATTATTATCCATTATCAAAATAGACAAAAATGAAGAAATCGAATCATTTCTTTATACCAAATATTTCGAAGAAAAATTCAAAAAAATAAAAACACAATATGAATCATCCACCGGGGTTAAATTGGATTTCGAAATTCCAACTATATCACAAAAAACTCTTAAAAAACTAAAAAAAGCTGATTTGATTCGGTTAGAATGTGTAGATTCTACAATCCAAAAATATCGCGAAAAAATAGTGGAATTTGTTCAATTGGATTTAGTGGAAAATATGATGATAACTCCTAATCCAAAAAAACTAGAAAAAACAAAAAAAGAAACTGCTAAAAAAATAGACAATAAACCGTCAGTAACTAATCATAAAACACCCATATTTTCAGTATATACACTAATTCAAATTGAGAAAGCATCCATTACAAATAAAAATAAATATGTAACAACCATTGTATCCAATTTTATTCAACATATACTTAAAAATATTGATTCCAAGGATTTTGTATATACATCTCCCGAAATTATCGAGAAAAATTCGGATATTCTCAAATATGCAGACAAAGAACTGTTTTCCCATCAAAAACAATTATTCTCTATTGTGAAAAACAAAAAAGAATTTCCTAAATTAATATTGTATACCGCCCCCACCGGAACGGGAAAAACACTATCCCCTATTGGATTAACTCATAGTTTCAAAGTCATTTTCGTATGTGTTGCCCGACATGTGGGTTTAGCATTGGCTAAATCAGCTATTTCCATGGAAAAAAAGATAGCTTTCGCATTTGGTTGCGAAACTGCGTCCGATATACGTCTCCATTACTTTGCTGCGACGGATTGTATTCGTAATAAAAAAAGTGGTACTATCATGAAGATTGATAATAGTGTAGGAAATAAGGTTGAGATGATAATATGTGATGTAAAATCATATTTAATCGCTATGCGTTATATGTTGGCATTCAATGAAGAACCTACTATAATTACCTATTGGGATGAGCCGACAATTACAATGGATTACGAAAACCATGATTTACACGAGATTATTCATAAAAACTGGGTGGAAAACAAGATATCTAAAATGGTGCTTTCTTGTGCGACTCTTCCAAAAGAAGACGAAATCGCCGAAACCATCATGGATTTCCGTTCAAAATTCGAAGGCGCTGAAATTCATACCATCCAAAGTTATGATTGCAGAAAAACCATTTCATTGACCAATAAAAGTGGATATTGTGTATTACCGCATTTATTGTTCTCAAAATACGAAGATTTATTACGAAGTGTAATGCATTGTGAAGAAAATAAATCATTATTGCGATATTTTGATTTAGGTGAAATCATAAGGTTTATTAAATATGTAAATGAGAATGAACTAGTGGATGACGAATATACAATTGAATCGTATTTTGGTAATGATGTATCCAATATATCAATGGATTCTGTGAAACGTTATTATTTGGAGACGTTGAAGCATGTGAAGGATGAAAATTGGATAGCAATCTATGAAAACATGAAATATACGCAAACGCCTAAATTTGGAAAACCTGGACTTCATAAATCAAAAAGTATGGAGACTACAATTCCGATGAATACACCTGCATTGAAAACCCCTGACGGCGGAGGTGCATTGATGCGCACAACAAGTTTGTCATATACGCCGACTATGCCTTTTGTCCAACAGGTACCTTCGACACAACCGGTAACAAAAGGTATATTGCTTACCACGGAAGATGCACATACATTAACCGACGGACCTACAATATTCTTGGCAGACGATGTTGAAAAAATCGCTAAATTCTATATTCAACAATCCAAAATTCCGGAAAAAATATTCAATGGATTAATGGAAAAAATAGAAAGAAACAATGTGTTACAAAAACAAATCGATGCCCAACAAAAATTATTAGAAGATTCGCTAGGAGGTGAAATAGAGAAGACGAAGAAGATGGAACGGGAGCAATTTAATGGTGAAACACATAAAGTAATGAATGAAATCGCACGTTTACGAGAACAATTCAGTAATGTTAGTTTGGAGCCTGTTTATATTCCTAACACTAAACATCATCAGCAATTATGGATACCAGATGAAGAAATGGTAAAAAATGCATTTGTACCAAATATAGACGAAGCAACAGTAAAAGATATTATGTTATTAGATTTAGACAATTCTATGAAGATATTGTTGTTATTAGGAATAGGTGTATTTGCAAATCATCAAAATAATCAATATATTGAAATAATGAAACGTTTAGCATATAATCAACAATTGTATATGATAGTAGCGTCATCGGATTACATATATGGAACCAATTATCAGTTTTGTCATGGATTTATTGGAAAAGATTTGACGTTGATGACGCAACAGAAAATTATCCAAGCTTTAGGCAGAATTGGTCGAAATAATATTCAACAAGAATATAGTGTAAGATTTAGGGAAGATAGTATGTTATTAAGTTTGTTTCTGCCATCTGGAAAAAACATGGAGGCGTTAAAAATGTCAATGTTATTTTGTGAATAAATTTCTGTATAAAATATATATAATGTCAGCTTGGACAAAATTTGCAACTGATTTTTTTCATAAAAAACAAAAACAAAATTCTGAATATACATACAGTGATGCTTTAAAAGAAGCATCTCCTTTATATAAACAAATGAAGAAAGGCGGACTAAAAAGAAAACAAAATGGAGGAATAAAAGTGAGGGCTGATGGAACTGAATGTAAAGAAGGTGATGCAGATTATGCTGAATGTAACGACGAACTAGAAACCGAAGAAGAACTAGACGACAATAGTTCAGCCGATGTAGCAGAAACCGTAGAACAACTAGACAACAATAGTTCAGCCGATGTAGCAGTTGAAGGAGCACCAGTCGTAGCACCAGTCGTAGCACCAGTCGTAGCACCAGTCGAAGGAGAACAACAACCCGATAAAAAAGAAGAAATTGTCAGTTCAACCGGAGGAAAAAGTTCCAAGAAAAGATCATCCAAGAAATCAAGTAGAAAAAGTCAAAAGAAAGGAGGAAATAAGAAAAGTCAAAAGAAAGCCAAGAAAGGAGGAAATAAGAAAAGTCAAAAGAAATAAACACTAAACCCCCATTATTTTAGAAGCATATATTATAAAAAAATTGAAATTTTTTATAATCTTAAAAAAATACATATTGTTTTATTTATTCATGATACATAATAATATTATTGAAGTTACACCACCAACGGTAGAAAATGAAAAAAAACAAACACCGTCCATCCAGGACGTCCGTCAAAAAGTCATTGAAATAGCCAATACTATATATGATTTACCGAAAACAGCGAACAAAGGAAAACCCGGTAATTATTTGGAATCCATAACAGGCATTCCGACCAGTTCCGAATGTTTAGATTGTACCGACGGTGAAGTCAAAGTATTTCCATTGAAAAAATTACGAACCGGAATCTTTACTCCAAAAGAAACCATCGCAGTATGTATGTTAAATATAGATGACCTGATTAAATATGAATTTTACGAATCAAGATGTTATAAAAAATTATCCAATACATTGTATATTCCATATTATAGAAACGCAGGTATAGAAGACGACAAAATTATGTATATGCCACCAACGCTTTTCAACTTGGAGACCCATAATGAAATCAAAGAACAATTAAAAAATGATTACGATACAATACGTGAATATTTCATGAAAAACAATACATTGGAAGGAAGTTCAAAATTAGGTGTATATTTACAAAATCGAACCAAAGGGCAAGGAGGTAATGCACCAAAAACCCGGGCATTTTATTTGAGAACCGGGTTCATACGTAGATGGGTATTACTTTGAAACAATCGTATACAATAAAAATATATTATTAATAATATAATGGACGTTGAAGACATAATTAAAAGCGAACATATCAAGAACATCACAAACATTCTCATAAACATAGGAGAATGTATTGAAGGTAATTTATTATGCGATATAACTCCCGAAAATTGGGTTCATCTCGAACCAAATAGTTTAGCAAAAATAAAAAATTTACAGACAATGTGTAAAGATAAACAAAAAATCATTGAGATTGGTGTAAATGCATGTCATAGTTTAATGATTATGTTATTTGAAAATCCTACCGCGGAATATTTATTATTTGATTTGAATAATCATGCATATACAGTTCCAACAATCGACTACGTTAAACAAGCGTTTCCAGAAACAAAGATAAATATCATTTATGGAAATTCAACGCAAACTATACCACAATATATGGAAGAACATCCTCACGAAATTGGAACATATGATTTATGTCACACAGATGGAGGCTTATCTGAAAATGTATATTCAGTTGATTATGAAAATGTGAAAAAATTAATCAAAAAAGATGCTTATGTCATTTTTGATGATTATGATTATCATGAAATTCATAATTTTGTTGACAGAAAAGTAGGACAAAATGAAATCAAACAAGTTACTGACAATATAATACAAAACGATAGACATTTCATTTATCAATATGTATATCCGGATGAAGAACCTGTTGCTAACGAAGAACCTGTTGCTAACGAAGAACCTGTTGCTAACGAAGAACCTGTTGCTAACGAAGAACCTGTTGCTAACGAAGAACCTGTTGCTAACGAAGAACCTGTTGCTAATGCCTAATGAAAAGAAATACAAAATTGATTTAAAAATATAGTCATCTATATTTTTAACACTATGAAAAAAAATATGAAAACCAACTACCCCAAACCTATTTTGAAATGGGTCGGTGGAAAAACGCAAATTATAGAAAAACTGATACAAGAATTTCCAACCGAAATAAATAATTATCGCGAAATATTTTTAGGCGGCGGTAGTGTTTTGTTTGCACTTTTATACCAAGCGAAAACCGGTGCAATTAAAATACATGGAAAAATACATGCATATGATGCAAATGAATCCCTTATTAGCGTATATAAAAACATTCAAATCAATCACGAAGAACTATATGACAAGTTACAAGAACTTATAATAGAAATGAATGAATGTGGTGACGGCGAAATTAACCGAAAACCAGCAAATATAGAAGAAGCTAAATTAGCAAAAGAAAATTATTATTATTGGATTCGAAATAAATACAACCATTTGACTGATAAAAAAACAACGACTGCATCGGCTATGTTCATATTCTTAAATAAAACATGTTTTCGCGGGGTTTTCCGTGTAGGACCAAACGGATTTAACGTTCCGTATGGTCATTATAATAATCCCGAGATAGTCAACAAAGAACATTTAGACGAAATCCACGGATTAATACAAGGGGTACTATTTGAATGTTGCGACTTCACAAAATCATTAGCAACAATCGAAACAAATGATTTTATATATTTGGACCCGCCATATGCGCCTGAAAAAGAAACGTCTTTTGTAGGATATACTGAAAATGGATTTAACATGGATAATCATAAAAATTTGTTCAAACTATTGAATTCAATTAACGAAAAATGGATGTTAAGTAACGCGGATGTAAAATTGGTTCGCGATAATTTTACAAATGAAAAATACAAAATCGATTCCATTGTATGCAAACGGTCTATTAATTCTAAAAATCCCGATGCAAAAACAAAGGAAGTTATTATCAAAGATTATTGATTTTCATATATTTTTCGAATTTTCATATTATTTTTTATTGGTATGAAATACAAAAAAATTGAAACTATTTTAATTGTGGTAAATTATATAGAAAGTAAAAAGTGGTAAAAAATGATTATATCAAGGTATTGTAATTGTTTAAAAAAAAAATACAATACATCAGCTGAACAAGATGAAACAACTACAAAAGAATCATTAGTAAATTATTATGATACTATTCATAAAAAAAATTCAAAAGATTCTGCAAAAGAATCATCGACGGATTCATCGAAGGATTTTGTACAAGTTGAATATATTAAAACACTCAGCGAAGTGAATAAAATGAAACAAAAAATATATTGGAAAAAATAAACATATTATAGTCGTTGTGCAGTATTAATTGCATAAGGATTTCCACTAAGGGCACTCAAAATTTCAGGAGAAGTTCGGTCTAAGTTGATATTGGAATATAAGGAAGAGCCACTGTTTCCTTGTAAACGACCCATACTATTAATATCAGGACTTTGGGTAGGCATTGTTGGAACAACAGAACGATTATTTTTCATGTAGGCGTCGCGATTTGTATTAGTGCGCATATTTACGTCGCCATTCATTAATGACATATTACCTTGTACCATATATCCTTTTATAGTAGATGATTTAATTTCATTATTACGTTGATTGTATTCGGCATCGTATGCGCGTACTTCACGAGCACCAGCCCCGGCGCCTGCGTTACCTGCGTAATAATAATCACTAGTGGATTGTCTATTATTTTCAATTGGTTGATGTGCAGTTACATTGTATGCACCGCCATTTTGGTTCGCATTTACATTAAGATGGAACTTCGATTTTTCTGTGGTTTCGCGAATAGTAGGACCTGGTCTATCAGCAGGATTGAATACATAAGATTGAGCAACTTCGGATTTAGGATTTTGGTATGGTCTCAATGTACCAATTGTATTTTCCTTACGAGATGGGCGTAAAATATCCAATAAAGGAGCAACTGCGGCACCAATAGCACCGCCTACGCCGCCATAATAATCTTCTTGTTTATTTGCAGTTCTATTATTTGGGTAGGCTTTTTTACTCTTGATTCCATAATCACCTTCATTTGCAAAATGACGACCATTTGCATTTGCACCTGCAATAGGAACAGCTCCTAATTCAATGTTTGTAGATTGCATATATTCACCAGGTACATAAGTCGAACCGCTTGCTACACCAGCAGCACCAATATAATCAATATTCGCATCTGCGCGGTTTACATGGCGTTCAACTGGAATAGCACGCAAAGTAGGTGCTTTTTCAGCGCCAGTAGTAGTGAACCAGCGGTCTTCGAACATTTCAAATGTGGTATCTGGGCGATTTTTCTCCATTTGTCCAATACTACCTAAATTGGTAACATGACTCATTGCAGGACCTTCGTGTCCAAATAATCCCAATCCACTGGCTTTTGGTTTGTTAGCAACACGTAATCCATCTACGTTTTTATCTAACCATTGGTCTCTAACTGCCATACCAGAATTGAATCCACCAGAGCCTTGACTGGTATAACCTAAACCTAAGCCAGGTGCAACTTGTTCTTCTGCAAATGGTTTTACATTGGCCATACGACTACCCACATTAACACGGGATTGATAAAAGTCAGTATTAATAGGAGCGCCATGTGCCCATTGATAATTTTCAGCAGGTGAGAACAAAGGAGATTGTTCTTTTTTATTATATATTTGAGAACCTGTACCATTCATATTATCTAAAACACTTTCATTTGAATTGGCATCAGCATGACGAGAACGAATATTACTACCAAAAAAAGGTACCATGTTGTTGTGTTGGAAATAGTTACTATCAACTTTTTCACCAGTTAAAGAGTAATATTGAGAACTCGATGGAGAACTTGTTTGTAATTCACCGGATTTCATAGGAGCTTGTGGATTGACAATATTTGAATTTACACGAGGGTTGAAATATTTATCTGTATATACATAAGGAGCATCAAACTTGTTATCATGTGATAATTTACTGGTTTGTTCAGTTTCACCGGAAACAATCGGATATTCGTCTGGATAATTTTTATTTGGGATATTTGTGTTAGGTAATTCCTTATTTGAAAACGATTCTTTTGATTTTGCAGATGATTTTGACTGATTATTCATAACATATAGAGAACCAAGCGCTAATAGCGGTATTCCTAATTCCATTTATATTATATAATTATATATAACTTATATAATATTTATTTGTATTAACGACTAATATAAAATCATTGTATTGGAGAACATTCCAAATTTCCATTTTTTCCGCCTAAACATAATGACTTTCCAGATAAATAAAAATCGTTATTTCCTTGAATGATAGGTATAGTAGGAACGAAATTATCTTTTTCTAAAATGCGTGTTTGAATATTAGAATGAAACCCTTTTTCTAAATTAGCCAATGGATTCAACCAAGGTTTTTCCCATCGTTTATGTTCTAAATCTCTGTACATCCAAGCTGGGTGGCTTGCTCGCGATTCTTCTACGAATTCTGGTGCTTCTGCATAATTGCGAGAACAGGATGGCGCAGCATATTTTTTGTAAGAATTTTCATCTATTAAATCGCGATTTAATTTACGGGATAAACCAAACAAATCACTTTCTAAATTAACTGTGTTTGTCATGGTATTTGCGCCCCATTTTTCCAATCTAACTTGTGGGTCTGCGAAATATGGTAAATTTGTACCAGGACCAGGTGTATTTAATTGATATCTACCTGCAAAAGTGCTTAATTCGGATTGTTTTTTAATTCTGTTTGGGTCATCGTGAAAACGAGTAAATGCCATTTCAAAATATTTGATTAGTTATATTATAGTTAAAAAATAAAATGGCAAAAAGATTTAAATAGTATAATTAATATAGTGTATAGTATGACAGAATATATACGTTTTAATATGAGCGACGATACTATTGAGAACGTAAAATTTACAATGGAAGAAAAAGAAAAAACGCCTAAATTATGTTTGAACATGATTGTAAAAAATGAAAGTAAAGTAATCCGTCGTTTATTAGAATCTACTCTACCTATTATTGATTCATATTGTATTTGTGATACTGGTAGTACGGATGATACAAAAGAAATAATTAGTGATTTTTTCAAAAGTAGAAATATTCCTGGCAAAATTGTCGAAGAACCGTTCAAAGATTTTGGATATAACCGGTCTTATGCATTAAAAGCATGTGAGGATATGGATAATGCGGATTACATACTATTGCTAGATGCGGATATGATATTGAAAATAGGTGAAAATACAAATCCATATGAATTCAAGAAATCATTAGTAGATGACGTATATCACGTGTTTCAAGGTAATGACGATTTTTATTATAAAAATACACGTATTGTTAAAAATAGATGCGGTATGTATTATTGGGGAGTAACACATGAATACGTTAAATCACCAGATGGTTCTAAAACAGCAAAAATAGAAAAGGATGTATTGTTTATCAATGATATTGGCGATGGTGGAAGTAAGGCTGATAAATTTATTCGTGATATCAAATTGTTAACAAAGGGGTTAGAAGAGAATCCGAACAATGATAGATACACATTTTACTTAGCAAATAGTTATCGTGATTCCGGTAATTTTGAAAAGGCAATTGAATATTTCAAAAAACGTATTGAACTCGGTGGATGGTATGAAGAAATCTGGTATAGTTATTACAGTATTGGTAAATGTTATAAATATATGAATGATATGCCAAATGCAATATATCATTGGTTAGAAGGTTATAATTTTTATCCAAACCGTATTGAGAATTTATATGAAATCATTACCCATTATAGACATTTGGGCAAAAACCGATTAGCATATACATATTTTACAATCGCGAACAAAGAAAGAAACAACCATCCTGAGCGTGATTATTTATTTATGCAAAAGGATATATATGACTATAAACTAGATTATGAGTTTACTATTATCGGATATTATTGCAATGAAGACAGATTGAGTCTTCCACAGTATTGTATGAAGGTATTGGCCCATCCAACATGTGAAGAACATACTGCAAAGAACGTATTAAGTAATTATAAGTTTTATACATCGAGGTTAAAAGATTGGGATACTACTATTGACCATAATTCTGAATTATTGAAGAAGGTAGGTAAAAAAATGATGGAGCCATTTGCAAACGAATTTAATTCGAGTACACCTACTATGTGTATTAATGATAAGGGTGATTTAGTAGTTAATATTCGATATGTTGATTATAAGATTGATGATAATGGCGGATATATTAATAAAGAACACATTTCAACCAAGAATATTGTTGGGGTATTTGATATTTCTAATCCATTGGAATGGAAACAAAAAGATGAATTTCTATTGGAATATAATAATGAAATTGATAATTTATACGTAGGTTTGGAAGATGTTCGTCTACATTCACATAATGGTAAAGTCTATTACAATGCGAATCGTGGGTTAAGTTATCATAATATTAAGGTAGAACATGGTATAATTGATATGGATGAAGGTGTAACAAAATCCGGAATCATTTCAAAATCAGACCAACATGCTGTTGAAAAGAATTGGGTTATTTTCAATGATGCAAATGGACAACAAAAGATAATATACGGATGGAGACCACTTGTAATTGGAAATATTGAAAGTCCAACTCGTGATTTTGAAAATATGGAGTTTGTTCCAACACATGAAATTGAAACACCATCATTATTCCGATTTTTACGCGGTTCAACCAATGGGGTTACCATTGGAAATGAAATATGGTTTATATGTCACATAGTAAGTTATGAAGACCGTCGTTATTATTATCATATCTTTGTAGTATTGGATGCAGCAACCTACCAATTGAAGAAATATTCCACACTATATACATTTGAAAAACAAAAGGTCGAATATACATTGGGATTCATTCATATCAAAGATACAAATCAATTCTATATTGGATATAGTTTGATGGACCGTGAAACCCATTTCATGACAATTTCAAAACGCGTAGTAGATGGAATGATGATAACAGTGTAAGCAGAATGCAACAGGGTAAGCAGAATGCAACAGGGTAAGCAGAATGCAACAGGGTAAGCAGAATGCAACAGGGTAAGCAGAATGCAACAGGGTAAGCAGAATGCAACATAATGTAAAGTTATAAATGATTTCAACAAATCATTT
>Ga0078894_10000618_pt1 | contig 25138 bp, 30 predicted proteins | sample LauGreSu1BDMLBSD_2_FD_67506 | JGI IMG/M metagenome (GOLD analysis project Ga0078894, IMG submission 67506) | Freshwater lake microbial communities from Lake Michigan, USA - Su13.BD.MLB.SD (version 4) (version 4) | ecosystem: Environmental > Aquatic > Freshwater > Lake | place: Lake Michigan... | reverse complement strand
AATGAATACTACATACAATAATACTTTGTTATGTAACAAATCATTTGTTCTAGTAAAATTACTAAACATTTTTGACAATGGTTTTCTCATTTTTCCTACAACTGAATTAATTTTATTTTTCAAATTCATTATATAATTAATTATTATATTATTTTACTAATATAAAAATTATGAATCTCCTAAATCATTTTCATTAGAACCATTCTCATTGTCTAATTCATATGTGGATGGTATATCTCCGGAATAAATATCCAATACTTCTTTTACTACTTCTTCACGTTGAATATCGTTTCTTGAAAATTCAAAACTGGATATACTGGACGAACGTTTTCCTTTGAATTTATTCAAAAAGTCGTCTAAACCATTAAATTCATGATTACGGTCAAATTGTTCTAAATCTCCTGTAATAACTAAACGACTGTTCTCTCCTAATCTGGTTAATAACATTTTCATTTGGGAAATAGTAGAGTTTTGCATTTCGTCCGCAACTATCCATGAATTTTTAAATGTACGTCCTCTCATATATCCAAGTGGGGCAATCTCGATTATTTTTTCTTCCATCAAATATTGTACTTCTTTTGGACTAATAAAATTATACAATACATCGTAAATAGGTCTGACCCAAGGTGCCATTTTTTCTTCTAATGTTCCCGGTAAAAATCCTAATTCTTCATCTACGGAAACAGATGGACGCGTAAAAATGAGTTTTTCATATACACCTAATAAAAAATAGCGAATACCATGTTCGGTTGCAAGTAGAGTTTTACCAGTTCCAGCGGGACCAGTTACTACGACGATTTTCTTTTCTTTGTTCTTTAATTTGGAAACAAATTGTTCTTGGTGTTTGTTTTTTGGTTTTGTGAATTTCGATTCAAAATGTGTTTTTTCTTGTTTTGACATGTAATTCATGCTCTCATATATTTTCTTTTGATTAGAATATTGCTTATCTTTCTCATATTCAGAATAATATTCATTCATTAATTCTTTTTCGTTTTGCTTTTTAGCCTTGCGACCGCGTTTCTTTTCGTCTTTTTTACATTCTCCTAGAAGTTCCTTAGAATTCTCTAAATTAGGAATATCCATTTTATAATACCACTCTATTTTTATTTTTTGCCAATATCGCATTTGTTTAATTATTTTTTATTAAACAAAATAACACCGATTATGCTAACAAAACATTGTAGCAATTTTATTTTAAAATTGTTTTGTAATATATTGCAAAAATGCAGTCATTTTTGTAATTACAATTTGTAATTAGTAACTCACAAATACATTTATAAAACGGTATAAAAATCTAACAAGTATATTATTTAGGAAAAATGTCCGAAATATCAGTACCCATTACAACAATCGTTGAACCATTATTGAAACCAGACGAGAATCGCTATGTAATGTTTCCAATCCAAGATAATGATATATGGAATATGTATAAACGCCAAGTTGATTGTTTTTGGAGACCAGAAGAGTGTGACTTATCAAAAGACCTTGGTGATTGGGAAAAACTGAATGCGGATGAAAAACATTTTATTTCCATGGTGCTTGCATTTTTTGCGGCATCGGATGGACTTGTTTCTGAAAACTTGGCATCTCGTTTTATGAGCGATGTTCAATTATCCGAAGCTCGTGCATTTTACGGATTCCAAATTGCAATCGAAAATGTGCACTCGGAGCAATATTCCTTACTCATTGACACGTATATAAAAGATTCCGCAGAGAAAAAAAAATTATTTGAAGCAACCACTAATTTTCCATGTATAGCAAAAAAAGCCGATTGGGCAAAAAAATGGATAAATGATAATCGTAGTTCATTTGCATCACGTTTGGTCGCATTTGCTGCAATTGAGGGTATTTTCTTTTCATCCAGTTTTGCATGTATTTATTGGATTAAAAAGCGCGGACTTATGCCCGGTCTTACATTTACAAACGAATTAATATCCAGAGATGAAGCATTACACACCGAATTTGCTGTTTTATTATATAGTAAACTAATAAAGAAATTAAATAAAAAACGTATTTATGAAATTATCCAAGAAGCTGTTGAAATTGAAAAAGAGTTCATTACAGAGGCAATTCCATGTAGAATGATTGGAATGAATCATAAATTAATGACCCAATATATCGAATTTGTAGCTGACCGACTTATTCTTCAATTGGGATATGATAAGGTATATAATGTAACAAATCCATTTGATTTTATGGAACTTATCAGTATTGAATCCAAAGTGAATTTCTTCGAAAGAACTAATTCAGAGTATGCTTTGGCTAACAAAACGTGCGATTCCAATGTCTTTGAATTTAGTGCCGATTTTTAAACCTTTTCTTATGTAAAACGCTCCCTTTTAATATGCTAAAAATAAGAAAAAATTGAAAAGTTATTTCATACAATTTTGTTATCTTAAACAAAAATAATATAACAAATGAATTTACTTTTATTGCCGAAACAATTACAAGATTTGATAAGTGAGTTTAATGTAGAACATAGACCATTAATGCGAGTAGTAATGAATGAATTATTAATTAAATATGAAGAGCGCATAGAGAACGATAAATATTGTGTTAATTGCGGTAATGATGCAGAAGAACAATATTCAAACTATATATATTGGCATAAATATACATTTTGCGGAGGATGGTGTAGCGATGATACAGAGTACCACATACGTAAAACCTTACGAAGACGAAGATAAAAAATAATGGGCATTTTAAATGAGAAAAGGTGTAAAACATATGATTATAAAAAATTGATATTTATTTTATTATTAATAGTTTTAATAAATAAAACCATAAATCATGTTCAGCTTAATAAATATAATCACTTTTGTTATTTCCATTTACGTAATATATAATATTGTTGAAATATGTAAACAAGAATATTACAAGTTTGAGTCATATAATAACATGAATGATGATAAAAATGATTTTATCACCATTATGAAAAAATTATCTATAATATTGGCAACCGGTTGTTTATTTTTAGTTATGAATATTATTTTCGATACTCCAAAGGTAAAAGATAGTAAAGTTATTCCAATCTTCACATATGAAGATGATGAACCATATAAAGAAGTAGAATATTCATCAGTATAAAAAACTATGGAGATGGTGGTTTTATTTTGTATATGTCCAATGTTCGTGCACTTGCATCTGTTGCATCCACATATTTAGGCATCCAAAAATAAGGCACTATTTTTCCATGTCCAGGATAAATATCTTCAAAAATTTTCCTATAATATACTTGCTCATCTGTTACAGGTTGATTTACTGTATATTTGTTTATATTGATATTTTTTATTTTATCTACTGCATACTCCTGCAATATTTGATACAATGAACGTGATTGATGACTAACTCCATCACTAAATGCTTCTTTTCTTCTCCATAATATTTCACTAGGTAATAATGGTTTTCCTGCACTATTTGAAAAATATAAATAATCAAATGACTGTCTTATTAAAAATTTTTCACAGGTCTTGTTTGTATTAAATCTAATATGTGCTGGTATGGATAAATAATATTGCACCCAACTTCTGTCCAAAAATGGGGTTCTAGGTTCTAATCCATGGGATGAAATGCATTTATCTGAACGTAATACATCAAATGCATGTATATCTTTCAATAATCTGCGGCATTCTCGGTCAAATTCAAGTACATCTGGTGCTAAACCCATATATAAATATCCACCACACAGTTCATCTGAACCATCACCATTAAAAATAACCTTTGCATTACTATGCATGGATATGTATTTTCCTAATAAATAATTGCCAATACTCGCACGTACGCTCGTTGTATCATAGGATTCTATTGCACCGATTACTTCTGGGATTGCATTTGTGAAATCGGATTCTGTTAATAAAATCTCGGTATGATTACTTCCAATATATTCCGCCACTATTTTCGCACAACGTAAATCTTCGGAACCTTTTAACCCAATACTATATGTTTCAATTGGAGGTAACCTATTTTTTTTATGATATTCGCTAACTAATGCTGCAATTAAACTACTATCTAATCCTCCGGATAACAAACATGCAATTGGGCGTTCGGTTGTAATACAGCGTTTTTCTACTGCGTTTATCAAATATTTTTGTACATTTGCTATAATTTTATTTACTTCATTTGAAATACTTTTGTTTGTTTGATAACAGAAACTTGTAGTATGATATCTAACATTTTTATTTTCTAGTTTCCAAAATGCGGATACTGTCATTGGTAATATATATGTAGAGTACGTTCCTGGTGTAAAATGTTCTATTTTATAACTTTTCAATGAAGTATTTACAAATTCGGATAGCACCTTTAATTCTGATGCAAAACCGATACAATGTTCTTTTTCAGGAGATTCATCTACATTATGCATTATATATAATGGACGCACTCCATATGGGTCTCTTGCTATATACACGCGTGCTTCATTTTTATATATACGTTGGTCTAATAATATAAATGAAAATACTCCATCTAATAATTGGAGTGTATGTTCTATACCATATTTTTTATACAAATGAATAATGACTTCACAATCCGATTGAGTTTTTGGTTGAATATCCATCAATGAATACAATTCTTTATAGTTATAAATTTCACCATTGCATATCAATATAATATCATCATTGACCAATGGTTGATTTGATTCGGTATTTAAACCATTAATTGCTAAACGATGAAACCCGTACATTATTTTAATTCCTATTTTAGACAAAGTTGAAAATTCTGGTCCTCTTTTTTCTCCCTTTTTGAATTCGGTTTCGATAAAATTAGATGTATATTCATTCTCATAATTTAGCAAAGAAAATATACCGCACATTTTGTAACAATAGTAAGAATAATAGAATAATAATATGTTAACTTTATGTTTATTTAATTTATTGTAAATCAAATAAAAATATGGATATGTAATATACATGGATTTTGACAACTATGATTCCTCTTCGAATGAAAAACATCTTGGTATAAAAGCTGCTGCATACAAAAGAGCATTTAAAGAATATAATCCTACAAATAAAGATAAAAAAGAAGACATCATTGAAGCAAAACCTACATTAACACATAGTATAAATAATGCACATTACTTAGCAGTTGTTAATAATAAATATAAAAATGAAGACGATGATAGTGATGATGAAATAGAATTATCTAAAAGTAATTTAAAAAATCCAGTTCAAAAAAATGATTATATTACTCAATTCTATATTGTATCATTATCAGCGGTTGGTTTATACGTATTGTTTCGATATTTACGTATAAAAAATTAATTTACCAATATTTTCCATATTTTTTAACAGATTTTACATTTCTTTTTGATTTTCGCATACTTTTCATTTTTTTCTGCATTTTTTTAGTACGTTTTACCGATTTTGGTGATTTTTTGCTCATAGAATAATAACCGCCTTTCGACATTATATAATATTATATAACATAATATTACATAGCTAAATATATTTGGGTTTAGTTACAATTTTGTAAATACTATTTGTACTTTGTAATTATAGTTTGTAACGTTTGTAAATTTCAAGTGCAACTAATCCACCGAAAATTTGGGATAAACAATATGGAATGACTTCTACACTTGGTAATTTACCTGCTGCTGCCATTGCAATGGTTACAGCTGGATTAATATATCCACCAGAAATATTAGCAGTTAGTAAAATGGTTAGCGCTAATGCAGCACCAATTGCTAATGCATTTCCGGTAGCTAAAATTACATAAATAAAAAAGAGGGCTCCTAAAAATTCGACTAAATAACTGTACATTATGTATTTATATATTCTATAAATATTTAATTTAGATTATTATCCAGAAATAAATTGATAGTTTCCATTTGAAACCGAGAATCGTAAATCTATTGCCGCATTTGGATCGCCCACCTCATTTAACTGAGCATCAAGTATTGCGTCACCTACATATCGTTGTATTCCTTTACCTGTACCAATACCTGGAATACCTAACAATATATACGCTCCGCGATAATTAATAATACCAGATGGTTTTGAACCGAATGTACTTGAACCGCCACATTGCTGTATTGCTGTAATTAAATTACTAGGCAAAGGAGTTGTTCCACTTCCAGCTGTTTTAGGTTCATCATATGTAGCAATAACTACAATAACGGATGATGTAAGTGAATTTAAGTAATTTGCTAATGCAGTTGCACCGGTTCCTCCAAAAACATCATAGATACGTGTAGTTGTATCTCCTGTCGCACGGTTTATTGTGAGAACATTGTAACTTCTGCTAAAATTGGATAATGCTACATTTGCAATTGGGGCTCCTGTTAAATTAGTAGGAGTATAAGAATAAAATCCTGGTGAAATTCCATTTGCTGAAAATCCTGAAATATTTACTACTCCCCCCGACAATGCGGCCAATCCAGCAGAAACAATACGGTAATAATTAATAGTATTAACATTAATAGTATATCGGTTAGTTACTTTTGCAGGAACGGATGCCCCTCCACTACGCATTCTAATCAACGCTTGTCTTTGTACATTTCTATCCGTTACAGTAGTGAATGAAATTGGTGCAGCGCCACTATTCAATGAACCATTTGCAATTTGGTCTGTTTTTCTATTTGCAACTACTTGTGATGCATCTTTGTTTCCGAACCATTTCTTTTTATTCTTTTGAGCATTTGTTATAGTAGAAGGTTGAAATGTTTCCATATAAACTTGACGATTTAATGCAAATGTAGTGGTTCCATCACTAGTACTATCTTTTTGTGGCATTGCTTTAATACTTGTTAATGTTCCATTATTACCAATGGTTTTATTATATCGTAATCCAGGCATTGAGAACATTTTATTATATATTCATTATACATTATATTTTGAAAATGCTTTTTTCTAAAAAAGGATTTTCACTTATCTATCTTCTTCTTACAGCCATAATAGCACTGTATGCTGAATTATTATAACCTCCGTTTGATACATCGTTATAGTTACGATTTACTGCACGTAATTTTTTAAACTTTGTATAATCAGATGAATCAGGTACGAATTTTACATTTGCGGATGTTACTGGAATTCCAGTTGCATCACATGTTTGAACTGGTTTTCGTAATCCACGTTTAGTGATTACGGTTGAGGTATTCACTTCGGCAGGTCCTCCACATGCAACATTATTTCTTGATAGAAAATCTCCTAAACCGTTAACGGCACGGAATGGACCGATTGCGCGTCCTCTTCCATTAACAGTTCCAGTTGCATATTGTGTATTCCATCCATCACGTACTATGCGACGCATCATAACTTGCTCACTTCCCTTGTAATTATTAATGGTTTGAACTGGTGATATTCCTTGATATCCTCCTCCTAAACTTGTATTATTTGACATATTGTTTTGTATAATATATAATAGAAATATATTTTCGGTTCATTATATATATTATTTAACTTTTTATGAGTTCTAAATCAGATACTAGTGAAAGTGATATTGAATCTGATTCCAGTATTACCGACGAGAGTCCGGTATATTTAGAAAATTTGGAACATATTCATGATATTGAAACTTTAGAAAAGTTAACGTCTCAAAATGTGAATGTTATTTTTGATTCAGAATGTGTTAGAAAACGCGCCAATTGGAGTAAATCATCTTCTGAATATAAATTTGATACCACATCTTTCAATCCTGCAAAATTATTAGAATCCATTCCTACACATTCTCCTAAATTAAATGCCCTTCTTTCTAAAATAGAAAGTCTGGACGAAAGTGATATGAAAAAACATGGAAAATTATTCAAACACTTTATTTTTTCTGACATAAAATCCGGTAGTTTTGGTGCTAAATTAATTGCAGGAGCACTTATTGCAAAAGGGTTTAAACTTGGATACAATGCTTCTGTAAAAAATGCAGGAGTTGCTGTCGAAGAACCCACTGTACAAGAGCCCGCTGTACAAGAACCCGCTGTACAAGAACCCACTGTACAAGAACCATCCAATGTTGGTGGTGCTAAACCTAAACAATATGGAAAAATCGAATTATTATCCGACGAAGAATTATCTAAAACCCCTGGAAAAAACTTTTATTTACTAGCATCCGTCGGGGTATATGACCAACCAATTAGTGTAAAACAAAAAAAGGCTATATTACAAAAAATGAATCAACGTCCCGAAAATGTTCATGGAGAACTTGCTCGAATTATTGTCATGGACAGTGGATTCAAAGAAGGAATTGATTTATTTGATATTAAATATATCCATATATTTGAACCCCAAGTTACTTCTGCTGACCAAAAACAAGTCATCGGGCGCGGAACACGCACTTGTGGCCAAAAAGGATTGGAATTCCATCCAACCAATGGATGGCCATTACATGTATTTATTTATGATGTGGATATGCCGGGTCCAATACGCAAATATATGGCAAATTCTTCCACCGCATTTGATTTATATTTGAAAGCCTTGAATATTGATGTTCGTCTTATTGAATTTACTCATGATTTAGAAAGAGCTACAATATTTGGTTCTGTTGATTATGAGCTAAATAAAAATATACATAATTTTAAAATTCAAATGGGAGAAGAGGAATCCGTAGTTTCAATGGCATTACTACCATCAACTGTTAGTTCATTGGGTAGCGAAAGTCCTATTATACCAGAACCCAATGTTACTCCATCATCTACTATTAGTGAGAGTGAATCCCAAAGTACTTTGGGCGGTGGACCGAAATTGATTGTTCGCCGCGATTTACCTATATTGAATTTACCTTCTCAATATGATGAGTTGGTATTTGACAATAAACGTATGACACATTCACAATTACGAAAACATATTCGTGATAATTTTGGACAATATTCATGGGATGACGTGAAAATGGAGAACTTATGTAAAGGTGGTGCGTCACATGCACTACGTTTTACTCCCACACAAGATTTTGTTCGCCATTATTTTACACCCGAAAATCCAATCAAAGGTATGCTGTTATGGCAAAGTGTGGGTACAGGAAAAACGTGCAGCGCAATTGCAGCGGCAACAACAACTTTTGTTCCAAAAGGTTATACTATACTGTGGGTCACTCGAACAACCTTGAAAAATGATATATGGAAAAATATGTTTGACCAAGTATGCAATGAACAAATTCGCGAAGAAATAAAAAAAGGATTAACACTTCCCGATGAACATGCTAAACGTATGCGTATGTTATCCAAAGAATGGAGTATTCGTCCAATGTCATATAAACAGTTTAGTAATATGGTTTCAAAACAAAACAATTTTTATAAAAGCATTGTCAAAAAAAATGGCGAAGCTGACCCTCTACGTAAAACTCTACTTATTATTGACGAAGCTCATAAATTATATGGCGGAGGTGATTTATCCACATTAGAACGTCCTGATATGAATGTGCTAAAACAATCCATTCAACAATCTTTCCAACTTTCTGGTAAAGACTCGGTGAAACTTTTGTTGATGACCGCTACGCCAATTACCGAGAACCCAATGGAGCTCATTAAACTGATTAATTTATGCAAACCTACCAGAGAACAAATGCCGGAATTGTTCTCCGATTTTTCAAACATCTATTTAGATGAACATGGACGATTTACACCAAATGGTGAAACTAAATATTTGAATGATATTGCTGGATATGTTAGTTATTTAAATCGAGAAAAAGATGCTCGTCAATTTGCACAACCAATTGTTCGTTTTGTTACAGCACCTATAATTGATAATATGGATATGCTTGATAAATTTGATAAAAACTATGTTCGCCATCATTTAGACAGTAATGTTGTAGAATTGAAAGACCGCGTCAAAGAGAACTTGAAGAAATTGGAAGGGGATTTGAGTGATTTGGATATGACTAAATTCAATGCACTCAATGCAGCATGTCAACAATATGAAGGAAAAGTAAAAGCTTCATGTGAAAAGGTTGTTAATAAAAATATTAAACTACTTTTAGTAGAAGCAAAATCAGAAGTCAAAAATATTCGCGATACAATCAAAGGTATTCGTGAAGAAATAAAAAACAAAAATTTGTATAAAAATGAAACATTAAAAGGTATTCGCGAGAACCTTGAAAATAATCCAGAAGAATATGCTAAATTTAAAGAATCAATGTATTATAATTTGAAAACTAAATGTGGTAAAACTATTAGAACCAGCGATGATTTGAAAGAAGCTATTAAAATTCATCCTATAATAGTTGAATTGAATGAACAAATAAAAGAATATGATAATAGAATTGCCGAAATGCATGAACAATTGAAAACAAATTTAGGTGTTTATAAAAAACATATTTTACAAATTAGAGAACTTATGAAAACAGACGTTTCACCACTTGAAAAGAATGTTCTCCGTATGGTTCTTCGGGATGAACGTAAGAAAATGAATAGAATGACTAGACATGCCGAAAAAGAAAACACTGAAAATGTCAATGTCATTAATAAGACACGTAAAGTTGCTGAAAAACATCTAAAAAAGAAAACGGGCCAATTAAGAAAAACATTGAAAGAACGCCTAAATGAAGAAAAACAATACGAAAGAGAAAATAAAAAAGCGGAAAAACAAGTTAGAAAAACATTGCGAAAACAGGGTATAATTCAAAATATTGAGAATGAAATGTTGAAAGAACTATTTAATAAATATTCAGCAATTATAAATGAAGAATTAAAGCGTTTAAAAGAATCTATGGAAGAAGATGAACGTGAAGCCCAAATTAAATTACAGCAAAAGGAGGATAAAAAACGATTAAAAGAAGAAGAAAAGAAAATGAAAGTGGCTACCAAAGAACAAGAACGAATGGCTAAAAAAATGGAAAAAGAACGAGAAAAAGCTGCTAAAAAGGCAGAGCGTGAAAAATTAAGAGAAACCAAACGCGCCGAAAAAATGGCGAAAAAGAACAAAACTGTGAAAAAAACTAAAATGTAATTTTACCAATACGCGATATTGGGTGTCCATAATATCAAACACACAGTTTGATATTATTATTAATATTTCATATATTTATTTTTCATTGTAATATCAACATAATCTACATTTATCAATTGCGATTTTATGATATCTTCTATTGTACCTACATTTTCGCCATTTATTTTCAATGTAGCTGGTTTTGCCACGGTATTGCCGTCGATTCTTTTTATGTCTATTTTTCTTACGTTTTCATTTAATAATCGTATATTATGCAATAAATAATTTTTACTTAATCCTTCACCATTAGGAATATCGGATTTAACGCCAATAAATCCTTCTTGTTGAGCATATAAACTCAATAAAATTACCAGTACTAGTATAATTGCTAAAATAAAATATTTCATATATGTTATGTGTATTTTTGTAATATATAATATAAAAATATATTTTTATATGATATGCAATCTAACGAAAGTATCGATAAACTAACATTGGAATTATTAACCAATAAGAATCAGTATAAAAAATATTTGTCTCAAACAAATCCGGAAAAATATAAACAACAACAAGAACATTTAGACAAAATTGCTAAATATAGGAGTAAAATTCATTCCATGTTCTCAAATTTAATGGAAAATCCAGAAAAACAAATTACAAATCAATTAAATGAAAGTTTTGACCATTTTGTGAAAAGTTGTATTAATCATTTTGAAATGAAAGAATTAGAGTATCAACCTTCCTATGAAAAAGAAGTTGAAGAAGATGATGATGTAATGTTTGGTAATTGTGAAAGTATTTCAGAAAATGAACCTTTAATGGATACATCATATGCATCAGGTTCTCTATGGGGTAAGAAAATAAAGAAGAAAAATAATGATTCGGATGATATACCTGTTGCCGGAGTACCGTCTTGTACATCTGTTGCCGGAGCTTATACGCCAGTAGCAGGTGTTTATACAATAGACATGTTTATGAAACAAAAACAAAGTAAAAAATAAAATATCCATTTATTTTAAGTAGTAACTGAGAACCTTATGAATTTTTTTCCATCAAATCCATTAAATTTATTAAATTCAAAAACTAAAAAGGCTTTATATGCTAAAAATCGAAAAACACTGAAAAAAATGAATTGCAGTCCTGCGGTTAAAGGAAAAACTGTTAATAAAAATACATGTTTTACAAAAGATGTTATATTGAAAATACGAGATGCATATAATCAAGGACACCAAGAAGCTCAAAAAATTACATCAAATAATCCGAAAGAAATATGGAATATATTACGAGAACGTTTAGTGAAATGTGAAAAAGAAGACTGTTGGTTGTCTGAAATCACCGACGCAAACTTACGTAAAGAAATTGATGATTATATTTTTGCACCGGACCAACCACCAGAATGGAAAACGAATAAAAATGAATGGCTATCGAATATTGATATTTCCAATGTAATGAAACAATATGAATATACTCATAAAAATTTCAAATTTATTGGACCAACCCCCATTGATTTTGCAACACGTCTTCCTGAACATGGAGGAAAATGCGTATGGGAAGAATTATGTAATTTTTCTTTACAAAATTGGTTAAAACAACGAAAAACAAAAATCGGAATTACATTTAATTTAGACGATCATAATGGTCCAGGTTCTCATTGGGTTTCTATGTTTATTGATTTAAAAGACCATTTTGTATTTTATTATGATAGTGCAGGAAATGATATACCAAAAGAAATTGATGATTTGAAAAATGAAATTATTCGTCAAGCTCGGGAATTAAAACCTAGATTAAAAATGAAATTTTATAAAAACTATCCAGTGGAACATCAGCAAGGCAATACAGAGTGTGGTATGTATTCTCTATTTTTCATTATTACAATGCTTACGGCAAAAGTAGATGATAAACATAAAATACCTTTAGCCAAAAAAATAAAAATGTTCAAAGGTGGAAAAATTCCCGATTCCTACGTGGAAAAATATCGAAATGTCTATTTTAATTATGAATAATTATTTTGTCATAATATATTAGTATGACAACATATAAAAATATAAAAAGAAACAATAATAAAACTCGGAAAATAAGCGGAGGAGCATTAACAGAAGATGAACTCAAAAATGCAGCAATGAATAAAATAAAAGGAGAAACATATAAAAATATTTCAAAAAAAGCAGGAAAACAAACATCGATTTCTATTGATTTGTATAAACACCTTTTGAATGATAATGAACATTTCAAAATTATGAATCCATTCTATGATGTTGTCAATGTAAATAAATCAAAAGAATCAGTAGAAGGTAGTATTGCTGGTGTTGAAGAATTGTTTAAAATTTTTGAAAAAGAATTTAAATATATTACTGATATGGATAAAGAAAACGCTAAAAATGAACTTTTATCAAACCGTGAAAAAACAAAAGAAATTATTGTTGAATATGATGATAAAAGTGGAAATTATTCAATTAGTGGTGCGCCAGCATCAGGACCAACAGTACCAGGACCAGCAGTATCAGGACCAGTCGCACCAGGACCAGGACCAGGACCAGGACCAGGACCAGGACCAGCAGGACTAGAAGAAAGTATAAAAACTGTTGCTATAAATACAGTATTTGATTCCGTTATAGATACAATTGTATCCGTAGAAATAGATAATAGTTCATTAGTATCGGATGATGAATTAACTAATATTAAAGACAATATTAAAAATCAAACAAAAGAACTAAATACTATTAAATCCAATATTAAAAAAATGAATGATAATATCAAAGAAGCAACTAAAAAAATTGAGGAATTAACGATTAAAAATACCGAACTCCAAAATAAAACAAATACACTTACCGACAATAAACAAAAAGAAGTAATTGCAAAAAGTATAGGATTAAATAATACAGAAATTAACAAAAACGAAGAAATAGTAAAAAATGAAAAGGATAAACTTACTGATAATACACCGGTTCTTGATAATATAGAGAAGAAACTTATAGAATTAAATTCTCAAAAAGAGTATTATTTGAAATTGTTGAACCGCGCATATGAAATACTAATTAAAAAATTATCTGGTAGTGAATTAAAAAAAGGAAGAATATATGGAGTTAAATTTGATAAAGAAACTGATGAATACAAAATAAACCAAAATATAGAGAAGATTAAAGCAAAAATAAAAATACTTAAATAAAAATATATTTAGATGTTTCTAACTATATTTAGATAAAACTATGGCATATATTCATCCTGAAAATCAAAAATTATTATGGAACACTATTCAAAAAACACCTATTTTTAACAATTTAGGTTCTCAACAAACACAATGGTTTAAATCCGTCATTCAACATTTTTATGAAGAATATCCAAATGCAAAAATAATAAAAACAAAAGATGAACTACAAAGTATCAATCGGGCTACTATATCTTTCATGGTAAATAATTTGAAACAAATGTTTCAATCACCTGTTTCACAATTACCTGTATCAAAACCCCAAGATATATCTTTACCTACTAATACCGGAAGTAATGAACGTATGGCTTTTTACAACGACCAATTCAATAATCGTCAAAAAGAATATGAATCGATGAATGCTAAACCATTACCTCCTTCCAATGATATTGTATCGGAAAAAATATCAGATGAAGTTATTACCAATATGGATGAACTTATACGACAACAGATTGAACAACGCGAACTTGAATTAAAAATGTATGGTCAAGCACCATTGTCTCAAATGCCGAAAAAAATATCCATTAATGAAGATGTTCAAATCCCTATTAACGCAGTTATTCACGCGGAATTAAATAATGAAACAATAGAAGACAAACCAAAACGAAATGTTTCTTGGAAAGATGAGAACAATGAATTAACTGAACTTAAAAAAATAGTAGCTGAATTATCAGATACTGTTAATATTATGAAAAAAGAATTAGAACGGTTGACAAATCAAAACAACAATGTAGAAAACGACGACGTAGAAAATAACAATGTAGAAAATAATAGTTAATTAAAAAAGGCAAATTTTGCCCTCTTTGTTTTTGATTTTTTATAGAAACGAATTTACATATAGCGTTAAATGACTTCCTAATTTACAGGATAAACGACATAAAACAGTGTTTTTCTCTTTTTTGTGTAATTTTATATGTTTTTGTATTTTTTGAATTGTCTTCTCGACAATGTTTTGTAAATGTTCTAGTTTATCGGTATTTTTTTCAACAACTAGAATGTTATCTTGAAAAATGTCTATATATGGTTCTTTGATATCACGAAGTATTATATTTCCTCTTCTTTCTAAAACAATTATAAGATTAAGGAACGAATCTTCTCTTTTATTAGCTGACCTTACATATTCACGATGAATATTTTCAAATGCATCATATAATAGAGAATAAATATTATATATGGCGTCTATCCTTTTTTTGCGGTTATAATTCATACTATAAATATTACTTACGTCGTTATATATATCCGAAAAATATTTCAATCTTTCATAGTAATTATCTTTTTTTACCAACATTTTTCCATTACGTAGTTTCATTGTTGTTGCCATTGTTATTACTTTAATATTGCTTTTCTATTGTTATTATCAATCTTTTTTTTGGAAAAAAGTATTTCAATTTTTTGGTAATAAACCTTTGAAAATTTGAAACCGCAAAATTTGATAAATTTATGCAGTCAGTTGATTGTAGTCATATAAAAAATATAAAACCATATATAGTAACATTTTAAAAATATATTATGAACAAATTTAAAGCTATACTATTATATAGTATTATATACAACGTGAAATATGAGTTCTCAAACCATGCTGCAACAATTACGCGGTATCGTTGCACCAAAACTTATAAGTGACGAACTTGCTATATTTTTAGGCAAACCTCTTGGAACTGTAATGTCACGCGAAACTGTAAGTAGGGAAATCAGTTCATATATCAGGGTGAACGGTCTTACAACCAATGGGCACAAAATCAATCCCGATGAAAACCTTCGTAATCTTCTTAGATTAAACGAGAGTGAAGAACTAACTTACTACAACATTGCAAAATACATGAAGAAACACTATATCAATTAGGTTCACTCATGAATGTCAGTATAATAGGAAAACCCGGATACTTTATTGGGTTCAGTTAAGAGATGGATACTAAATATACAAAAATGAAAAAACAATTTAGAAGTATTATGGCAAATAGTATAAAGTATGTATATTTTTATACTATTTATTAGTTTATTATCTTGTGCAAGTGCATTAGATGTTCAAAGACCGTTACGTTATCCAATTACAGATTCGGATATTGTTCAAAAGATTAAACCATATTTACATGAAGAACAATATACAAATCTTGTTTCAAAAATAAAAACACACAAAATATCCGAATTGTATTTCACACCTAAAATGGATGTAGTTGTGTCACATAATACAGAACCCACGGATAAACCAATATTGGATTATTCAGTTACTACCGTTAATCCAGCAATTGTAAATTCGATTGTAGAACTTGCTGATAAAAATGAAGTAAACACCATATTTTTAAAAGAACCACCACAAAATGATTTTGTTGTTGGTGCTGTCAATTTATTCAATTTCGCACTAAATTCTATTTTTCCCATTTTGATATTAATATCCATATTTCGTATTTTTTCAATGAACCAACCACCAATGGGAGGTGGGTTTGGTCCAAATATGGGTAAAAAAAATCAAATCAATGTGGATAAACTTTCCATGCAACAGAACAATATTACTTTATCTAGTTTCGCTGGAAGTGAAGAAATTATGCGTGAATGTACCGAAGTTGTTTCTTATTTGAAAAATTCTACATTGTATGAAATGGCCGGGGCGAAGATACCCCGCGGTATTTTATTAGAAGGCCCTCCTGGTAGTGGAAAAACGTTACTTGCAAAAGCTATTGCAAGTGAAGCCGATGCAAATTTCATTGCAACTGCTGGAAGTGAATTTGTCGAGATTTTTGTTGGTATGGGTGCATCCAAAATTCGAAATTTATTTGAAACCGCTCGTAATAGTCGCCCTTGTATAATTTTCATAGATGAGATTGATGCTGTTGGTAGACAACGCGGGGCGGGTATTAATATGGCGAATGATGAACGTGAACAAACACTGAATCAACTTTTAGCAGAAATGGATGGATTCGCCGATAATGATGGTATAATGGTAATTGCGGCAACAAACCGTAAAGATGTTTTAGACGCCGCATTATTACGCCCTGGTCGGTTTGACCGCATTATAACCGTACCATATCCTGACCGCGAATCACGTAAATCCATTTTAGAAGTGCATGCGACTAATAAAAAATTAGACGAAAATATTAATTTAGATTATATTGCAGAATTAACTGCTGGGTTTTCCGGCGCGCAATTGAAAAATTTATTGAACGAAGCAGCCATATATGCAGTTCGAAATGGTTCCATCATGATAACCGAGGCCAATATAGTAGACGCATTGGAAAAATTAATTGTAGGTATTGTAAAAACCCGCGATGAACGTTCGCCAGATTCACTTAAACGTGTTGCTATACATGAAATTGGGCATGCTTTCTTAGCCGCTCATTTTAAAGAATATTTTGATTTGAAAAAAGTCACTATTCAAAGTACATATAATGGCGCAGGTGGATATACACTATTTAATGAATATTTGAATATAACTGAGAGTGGATTATATACAAAAGATTTATTATTAAAACGATTGATTGTAACAATGGGAGGAAAGGCCGCGGAAACGATTTTTTATGGAAATGACTATGTATCAGTTGGTGCAGTTCAGGATTTAAAACAGGCAAATAGTTTAGCAAAACGTATGATTGGCAATTATGGTATGGGAAAGAAATTGGAAGCTTTTTATAATGAAAATGTGGAAGACGATAGAAACCCTTTTTTAGGTAGAAGTTTAGCATTGGGTTCAAAGTATTCTGAAAAAACAAAAGACATGATGGACCGTGAGACATTGGAATTAGTAACATTTGCTCTAAGTGAGGCAAAAGATATTTTGATGAATCATAAAAAAATTGTTAGCGAATTAGTTGATTGTTTATTTAATAACACCACATTAACTGGCAGCGAAGTTTTTCAAAAAATGAATATGTAAAATATAATATTATTATATATTAAAATACATATATGAATGATGAATTAGATGATATAGTTAAAAAAAGTGATATATTTAAAATAAACCATATTTTAATTCTGTCTTCTTTTCTTTTTTTAATACCGATTTATGTTTTTATAAAAAAATTTGTGTTATGTAGAGAAAATGTAAATATAATAGAATATATATTAGTGGCTTTTATACTATTTAATATCTTTGCATCAATATTATTTTGGTATAATGGCAATAAACATTCGGGATTTCATATAGTAGATGGTATTTTTGCAAAAATATCATTAATAGTTTTTATAATATACGTGTTATTTTTTAAAAATATACCATATTACATGATTATTTTATTTCTAGTAGTATTAGCATTTGTAATTTATTTTATATGTTGTAGTAATTATTATTCAACAATGAAATGGTGCTCTGAACCCCATATTTTTCATCATGCAATGTTTCATGTATGTGCATCTATGGGTGCATTGTACGCTTTCATATAATATTTATACAAGTCATATAAATAAATAAATACATCTATACTAGTAATGTATTTATTTATTCTATTTTTTCTATTTTTAATAGCACTAACCAGATGTGCAAATTTGAATAAGCTTTCACAGCAACGTATTAAACATATTATTCAACATCCAGGAACAACTCCTGAAATGCGTGAACAAATAAATCATGTATTATTTGATAGTTATAGGGACTGGGCGACATCAAAGGCGATTCAATTCAAACGTTTCCATAAACACAAATGTTGTCATATAAAAAATGACGAAATGGCATCATATGCTTTATTTGGATTGTACCAAGGTATACAAAGATACAATGGTAATAATACATTTATTACATATGTTGATTTACATATAAAACATGAATTACAACAGGGTATGTCAAAGTTAATACCTATTAATGCTTTACCAAAAACATATCTTAAAAGAAAAAAGACAGTTGAAGAAAATAACAAACTATATAATATTCATTTGAAACCGATATATCTAGGATTTGACAATTATCTACTCGAAAATACTGTACATAATTCTATATATTCCCATAAAAACAAATGGATAGATAATGAAGATGACTTAATGTTTCAAACAAAAATTTGGGAAAAAGTACGCGAACTACCTCCATTCCAAATGAGAATAATGTATTATAAATATTCAACGGATTTTGAAATGTTACGAACCAATGGAGTAGTTGCAGATATCATGGATTGTTCCATTCAAACTATTCGTAGAAATTTAATTGATATAAAAAATAAACTACTACCAACTATTACCGCAAATTCTATTTTATAAAATACAATAGTAATCAGTGCAATATGGTGTATATAATTTAGGGAAAATTATACGCACATATTATATATGTCAACTTTGACAGATTCACAGAAAAAAGAAATAACAGATTATATAAATAAATATAGGGCATTGCATCAAGCACCACCACTTGCATGGGACGATACTATTACAAATGCTTCACAAGAATGGTCAAATAATTTACTTACAACAAACGTATTTCAACATAGTGGAAATAAATTATATGGTGAAAATTTGGCCTATTTCAGTGGATATGGAACCGACATTATGGTTTTATTAAAAAAATCGGTGGATGCTTGGTATAATGAAGTGAAATTGTATGATTTTAATAATCCTGGATTCTCGGCAAGCACTGGACATTTTACATGTTTGGTTTGGAAATCAAGTACATCTTATGGTATTGGTATTTCAGTAGATACAAAAACACGGGCATATATCGTAATGAACACCTCTCCGCCTGGTAATTATGTTGGACAATTCAAAGTAAATGTATTGCCTCCTTTAACACCTGCACCAACACCAGCCCCAGCTCCCGCACCAACGCCAGCCCCAGCTCCCGCCCCAGTCCCTGTACCCGATAATATAAAAAATAATAAAATATATATAATGAATACGTTATATAATATTATAACATCCGTACAACAAAATCAACCAAAATATGTAATTATAAATGCAATATACAATCTTATACTATTTATTAATGGACTATAATTTATTATCACTTATTGGTAATAACTCTTTTAATAAACCAATAACCCTATTGTATTCATAAATAATTTTATTTTTATTTTCACTATCCATTTTTTTAACTTTTTCTAACATTTCGGGTGTAAATTCTTTATAGTTTCGTATATAATCCAAATATATTGCTAAATCATTCCGTATTGAATTAAGTATATGATTTAATTCTTTTGTTTTGTAAATACTAATATCATTTACACTGACACTTCTTTTATGTTTATTATCATTCTCAACGTTCATAAGTCTATCGAGTAAAATATAAAAAGATATAATTGATTCCATATATTATATTTATTATCATTTTCAAAATTCATATTTTTCAAGTAAAATATAAAAAGATATAAATAATTCCATGTAGTATATTCATGGAATTATTAAAACACACATTGTATATTAATTTAGAAACGAGAACGGACCGACTCAATCATGTAAAAAAAGAATTAGAAAAAATGAAAATTAACGGAGAACGTATAAATGCAGTAAAAACCACTGATGGTGCGATTGGATGTACATTGAGTCATATTCGTTGTCTAGAATTGGCAAAAGAACGTCAATATCCGCACGTTTTTATCATAGAGGATGATATTACATTTTTACAACCCGAATTACTTTGCGAAAACCTGAAAAAATTCCAAGAAAATCCAGAATTACAGCAATGGGATGTTCTCATTATTGGAGGTAATAATTGTCCTCCATATATGAAAATAACGGATTATTGCATACGAGTGGCAAATAATCAAACTACCACTGGATATATTGTGAAATCTCATTATTATGATACTCTTATTCAAAATTTTAAAGAGAGTGCACAAAAGCTAATGCGAAATCCACATAATAAACGCGAATTTGCATTGGATATGTATTGGAAACGATTACAACAAAACGGATTATGGTATATGATAGTACCTCCTACTGTTACACAGTATCAAGATTATAGTGATATTGAAAAAAGAATAGTCAATTACGACCGTTTAATGTTGGACATTCAAAAAGATTGGCTGTTTCGACGATGACATGTCTAATGTAAGACATGTCCACCGCATGATTTTTAAACCCTTTCTTATTTAAAACGCCCATTATTTATATTCAAAATAAAATCCTTTGGTGTGTTTTCTTTCCTTACTTAAAACTTTTCCTATTAAACTTTCACGCAGATTTAATTCATTGGCACACTCTCGAATAGAGTTAAATTCTTTTATTAAATTTTTATTTATCTCGTTATCAAATTGTATAATTTTTCTTTTATTTGGATTTAAACCACTATCGTATGCATGTTGAATATTTTCTTGATTTGTTACCCATTCGAGATTTTCAACCCTATTATCTAATGTATCTCCATTTTTATGATTCACCTTATCTTTTTTAATATCATTGTTTTCAATAAATGTTTTGGCAACAAGTTTGTGTATTTTATTTTTTTTATACTCATAATACCCTTTTGAGTTACCATTCTTTTTTACAATAGTAAATGTATCCTTTATAGTGTATTCTTTAAATATACTTTTAGAATCTATTTTAATTCCACTTTGTTGTTTAACAGGTATTTTTAATCTTCCAAAATTTGATATAAAATGATAATATGAAATATCTTCTAAAACAATAGAAGGGATAATCTTTTCACTAATTTGTCTCCATTCTTCATTTTCAAGAGTGGAAATAACACTCTTATACCGCCATAAAAACCCATAATACTCGGTTTTGTTCAATATTGATTTTTTAATAATTTGACCCAAATTTCTAGTTAAATCTTTTAATTGGTTTTCATCTTTATTTTTAGTCAATACATTATTTTCATTAAAATTTTTAATAATCCAATCAGCGCATAAAGCATATGATAGATATGTTTCTATAATATTGCCTTCTTTATCAATTCTTTCAATAATATGAGAACCATATCCATTTTCATGGTTTTTAACAAAACCAATATTATTAGCTTGTTCTTTATATGTTGCCCATCGCAAATTTGATACATTATTGTTTGTTTTTTCGGTGCGATTAATATGGTCAATAGAAGGTTTATTTTCAGGGTTAGGAATAAATGCATCTGCAACCAATCTATGTCGATGTTTATTTATTATTTTTCCATCTTTTGTTAAACCATTACGAATATAACCATCTTGGTCAATTGTGTCTTTTAAAAATTTTTCTTTTTTATTTGGAAATAAGCTTTTCAATCTCCCATAATTACTTATATAATAATACTTGAATTCTTCTATTTCTCTCCATATTTCTTCCATTGTTTATAAATAATAAGTTTTTGAATTAATTATATTTAAATCAATTTTATATAATAATGGACAGTTTAAATGAGAAAAGGTGTAAGCCACGATAAACTCATTTTTTGTTTTCAAGCATCATAAACGATGATAGTACTGCCTTATTTTTTTCTTCATATTGCATTGTTCTCAAATTCGATTGATATTGGCGTTTCATCATTGCTTCCTGCATTTCACGTTCTTTTGCAGCCAGAACCTGTTCCGCTTTTTGTTTTTCCATTGGGTCCAATGAGTGGCGACTACGTTCTCTCACAAAATGGTCAACAGACGAATATGTTTGTACTTTTTCAAAATCACGTTCACTTACTGCAAAAACAGTTTGGTCTTTATGTACTTTCCGTAAATCGTCATATTTTAATTTACTAAATGGGTCACTTGTTACATATGAATTGTCGGATATATCATCATCATCATATACGTTTGTTCCAGAACCAGAAGAATATAGATTTTCAACTCCGCGATAATTAATAATTGCCTGATTTTTCTGTTTTACGTTCTCCAACACGTCTCTCATATTACTTGCATTTACATTTTGGTCAATATTATAAATAGGTTCATCTTTTGCAAACCATTCATTTTTAGAAGAATTTGGTTTTTTAGCCATATTTTCTTCAAATAATTGATTGAATTTACTTTGGAATTTTTCAGGATTCATTTCTTTAATCGCGGAAGTAACATTTTTAGTGTTTGTTTTGTTAAGTTCTCCATTTAAGGGTTTATACTCAACGTTCTCAACTGCCTTATTTTGTTTATTTTGATTTTCATAAAACTGGACAATGATGTCAAATGCTTTTTTATAAAATAAAAAATAATCAGGAGATAATTTGGATTTATCTGGATGCAACATGAGAACTTTCCGTTTAGCGCGTTTTAAATCATCAATAGTAATTTGATATTTTAAATCAAAGAGTCCCAATATTTCATCCAATGAATACATATGAATATTTAAATTATGGTTTGATTGCATCGTTTTATAGTATTTTAGGAAAAGTATTTAGGAATTTTTCGGCTAAATATTTTCCCAAATAAAGATAATATTTGTTAAGTATATACCATGGAAAACGGGTTAACTATGTTGTTGCATTCAGTTGTTATCGGTGTTATTTTATACATCTTAATGGTCTTTATTTTAGGACAAAATACTATTGTAGCTCAAAATAGAAGTATTTTGATTGCTGCTGTTGTATTGATTTACATGATTTTATTTGGTCATGGATTACCAAAATCTATTAATAAAAATATCTAAATGATTTAATTACATCTGTATGATGTAATTAAATGAAAACTACATAAAAAAATATTTTTAAATATGTATAATGCCAAAAACAATTCTCACAGAAACTTTAAGTTTACAAGATTTTTCAGAAATATTGAAACAAAATGAAGGTTTAATTGTATTAAAATTTGGAGCAGAGTGGTGTGGCCCATGTAAAAAAATAGAACAACAAGTATATGCCGGATTTAGTCAAATGCCAATGAATGTACAACCAATTATAGTAGACGTAGATGAATCATTTGAACTTTATGCATTTTTGAAAAGTAAGAAAATGGTTAAATCCATTCCTACCTTATTATGTTATGAAAAAGGAAATGAATCTTATGTTCCAAATGATATAGTTGTAGGGGCAAGTGTGGATGAAATAAATGTTTTCTTTAAGATGTGTTTTGATAAAGCAACTGCTATGTTATAAATACTATAAAAGAATTATAAAAACTTAAAGGGTTTTTATAATACAATATATACATTGAACCCATGAAAAAAGTGAATTATTATGTATTGACAAAAATTGATTCTGAAAAATATAAAAAAATGAAATCCAGATTTGAACATGAAAACATAGAAGCAAGTTATTGTCCGGTGGTTGAATTTACAGATAACCGTTTAATTGATGTGGAAGATAAACACAAACGCCCATGGTCATGTATGTTAGGCCATTTAGACATGTTCGCAAGATTTTTAAATTCAGATGCAGAATATGGTATTTTTTGCGAAGATGATGTTCATATTCGTCGAGGTATAACCGAAATTATACCAGAAACTATTGCTAAATATGAACGACGAAATTTAGAAATACTTATGTTGGGGTATTTATTTCCATTTAAACCTGTGGAATTAAGCTTTTATCATGAGCCAGAATTTTATCATCAAAAATTAGAAACCATTGATGAAAATTTGATATATTTTAGTTATATTGAAAGATTGTGGGGGTCGCAGATGTACATGTTGAATAGACCAACCGCAGAAAGATTTTTGAATACATATACAATTGAATATGCTAAACAATCATTGAAAGACCCAAATATGATACCTTTTGCAGTAGACTGGACAATTACTAAAAATGGACGAAGAGCGGCAGTATATCCAATGCTAGCCGTCGAAGAAAAACCAACCGATACAAGTGATTATGGTCAATTTATATATCACGCAAAATGCAATGCGCTTCATTATGATGATACTAAATATATTTAATTTATTTTTTTGAAACCTTTCGCTTTGTTCTTCGGTTTTTCTTAGCTTTTTTTCCACCGGCTGTTTCACTTTTATCACCGATTATTTGACTTTTATCACCGATTATTTGACTTTTATCGCCGATTATTCCATTTTTATCACTGATTACTTCATTTATATCAGGTGATTTTTCACCACTTGGTGATAAATTCTCTTCCAATACAGATTCAATTATGTTTTCTTCTTGGGCTTCTTCTAATTCTTCGGCTTGTTCATCAATTTCATCATATATAGTTGCAACGCCTAATACTACACATGTTACACCTATCATTCCATATGTTAATAGCGTTTTTGTATCAACTATATCAATAGATTGTTCAGTTAACATTTTAAAAAAATTATAATTATATGAATCAGACATGTATAT
>Ga0078894_10000617_pt1 | contig 25156 bp, 22 predicted proteins | sample LauGreSu1BDMLBSD_2_FD_67506 | JGI IMG/M metagenome (GOLD analysis project Ga0078894, IMG submission 67506) | Freshwater lake microbial communities from Lake Michigan, USA - Su13.BD.MLB.SD (version 4) (version 4) | ecosystem: Environmental > Aquatic > Freshwater > Lake | place: Lake Michigan... | reverse complement strand
TGATATTGGAGATCTTGGACCTTCACAACCAGATATTGTTTGGGATACATAATAAATCGTAGTTCCTGCTGTTGCAGTACTTGGTGTTGGAGCTGTAGCAGAACCTGTGCCTCCTGTTGCTACAGTATACCATAACAAACCTGTGCCAGTTGCACTTAATGCTGTGGCAATATCATTTTGGCAATAGTTGACCAATGTGGTAACTGTTGGTAAGGCCGGTATAGCATTAACCGTTACTTGAATTTCTGCAAATGGTCTACAAGTTATATCTGCGGGAGCAGGATTTGCTATTGCATAAACATAATAAATACCAGGCACGTTAGGCAATGAACCTGTAATTCCTAAAGCAGGAAGGTCTAATGTAGCAATGCCGCCAGCGGTTGGAGTAGAAAACCCTAATGGTATTCCACCAGTATACATGTTATTACCAGTTTGTGGTGATGTAAAATAAACATAACTTATGGCATTACTTCCTGTGAAATTAGTACTAACTGAGAAAGGAGTTGGGTCACCAAAAAAACACAAACTTTGTGCTGAACTAGGGCTAGTAATTGATGGACAAGATGCAGCTGTACAACTGAAAGTAGCCGGTCCAAAACAAGTTCCAGCTCCTCCAATTGGAGTTATAGTAATTTGTACATTATCGCCAGGAGACAATCCTGAAACTTGATAATTATTTACATTACCTATTAAACCAATAGTATTAACTGGTCCAGAATTAACTTGATAAGATACACTATGATTAGTTGCACCTGATAATGCTAGCCAATTAAAATTAACTGCAGATCCTGTTGGAGTTCCGCAAGTTATTGAAGGAGTTACAGTGCTAACAAAGTTTAATGTGAAAGATCTTGTTTCTACACAAGGTGCACCAGTAACATTATCGATAATTCCAACCCAAATAACCTGTCCAGGAGTACCAGGATAACTTGTGATATTGGTAATTGGGTTAGTTGAATTTTCAGCATCAGCTTGTGAATTATAATAATCAATAACATAATCCGTTGGACTTAATCCACCTAAAATAATTGGAGAATTTGAAGATAAGTTGAAAGTTCCGCCAATACAAGAATTAAGATTTACAGGATTACCAAGTGGCATTGGAGTCAAAAACTCCACGGTCATACAATCAGTAAATGGACATGCTGGACCATAAGGATAAACAGTGGCGCACAATTGACCCGGCTGGTTAACCGTAACACATGGGCCTGTTTGTCCTGGTATTACAACACCATTTAATTTCCATTCATGTACCACAGTATTTGGTAGGCCAGAACATATAGTTTCAGATGTGCTATAACATGGGGCTAATCCATTAGACACTAATAGATCCATTGGTAATGTTATTGGAGGTGTTACATTAAAACTTCCTGCCTCTAAAAACACTGCAGAATCCCATGAATTATCACCTACATTGGCAATGGCTAATTTAATGTGATAGGTTAAACCACACTGTACATTTGATACAGCAGCGATTACACTGGTAAATCCATCATATTGAATTGTAGAATTTAAAACAGGTGGGTTTCCCGTGCCATTATTAACATAAAAACTACAATATTCACATGGTCCATTATTTGTAGTTCCATTATTTAAGTTGTTTATAGATATGGCAGCTGGAGGAGTAGAACCAGGTATTATAGCAATATTTGCTGCAGTTCCAGATAGGTAAGGTCCACTTATTCCTGGGCCGCTAAGAAAAAATCCAAAAACATCATTAAAATTTGAATTTGCAAACTCTGGATATTCTTCAGATGCAAAAACAAATTTAAATTGTAAGTTATTTCCATTGGGAATGAAATCAAATTCAACAATTGTTTTATTATCAATATCATTTGTAGTTAATAAATCCAAATCGGGATCTCCTGGAGAAATAGTTGAAGGTTGGCTGTCATTATCATTATCATTAGGTCCTATAGCAACTTGAGCATTTCCAGTGGCTAAAATTATTCCATTAGTTAAACCAATATTGGTAGTATTTCCGTTCGAAAATCTTGCAACTTTATTCTGTAAAGTATTAGCAGCAGCAGCAGACCCATTAAATGTAATATTTGAAACAGTAACACCTCCACCTAATAGTACATTTTGTACTAATTGAGCAGGCGTGAATGTAGAACTATTTACAATCAGCTGTGATTGAGCTACATGAATGGATAAAAATGCTACTAAAAGGAAAATCTTCTTCATATATAAATAATTATAAAGCACTATTTAACTAGTAAATAAAACTTAACAAATGTTAATTTATTGTTTAAATCTCCAAATATAGAAATTCCCAAGAAATAACTTTGTTAAATTTGTAGAAAAATAGACAAAAAGGTAATGAAAATTAGCATTAAAGAAACTCAAAATCCCACCATATTAAAATTTGAATTCCCTGATTTTATAACACAAAATGAAAATTTTGAATTCAAAAATATCGATGAAGCTAAAAATTCACCTTTAGCACAACAATTATTTTACCTGCCTTTTGTTAAAACGGTATATATCTCTGGAAATTTTATAGCTATTGAAAGATTTAGCATTGTAGATTGGAATGATGTAAAAGATGCCGTTGCCGAACAGATAGAAGAATATGTAAAATCAGGAGGAAAGATTTTGCTTGAAGAAGCTTCCGGTGTTAAAAAATCTGCGGTTACCGTATACGGCGAAACCACGCCAAACCCTACCACACTTAAGTTTGTTGTAAGCAGAAGATTAACAAAAAATGCTTTTGAATTTAAAAATATCGACGAAACTAAAGCTTCTCCTTTAGCCAAAGAATTGTTTCGATTTCCGTTTGTGAAAGAAGTTTTTATAGATGAAAATTACATTTCGGTAACTAAATTTGATGTTGCAACTTGGGAAGAAATCACTACTGAAGTTCGAACATTCATCAAAGAATACATTGAAAATGGCGGAACGGTTATAGAAGAAACATTTGCGGAAGCAGATCTCAAACAAGAAAAACAACAAATAAAAAACTTTGATAATTTAGATTCTACCTCACAACAAATAATCAATATTTTAGAAGAATATGTAAAACCAGCAGTAGCTGCTGATGGTGGTAACATTCTTTTTGATTCTTTTGATGAGGATTCAAAAAGAGTAAGGGTAATATTACAAGGATCGTGCAACGGATGCCCTTCTTCAACATTTACATTAAAAAACGGAATCGAAAACATGCTTAAAGATATGCTTAACGATCAAGCGATTGTTGTTGAAGCAGTTAATCCATAATATTCCAAAATATTAAACATAAAAAAAGCCCTAAAATCGATTGATTTTAGGGCTTTTTTGTGCGGGTAATAGGACTCGAACCTACACGCCTTGCGGCACCAGATCCTAAGTCTGGCACGTCTACCAATTTCGCCATACCCGCAAAAATTGTGAGTGCAAATATAACAATAAATATGAATTTCAAATTAGTAAAGACGAATTTTTTTTAAAAGTCTTTTTTGTATTTTTGAAAATCTAAACAACCCAATAAAATGAATACCATAAAAAATTACGTTCAAGAAAATAAAGAACGATTTATAAACGAGTTAATCGAATTATTAAAAATTCCTTCAGTAAGTGCAGATACTGCCTACTCACAAGACGTTATTGATACTGCAAATGCTGTAAAAGAAAGCCTTGAAAAAGCGGGCTGCAAGCATGTTGAAATTTGTGAAACACCCGGATATCCAATTGTATTTGGAGAACACATTATTGATAAAAACTTACCGACAGTTTTGGTTTATGGCCACTATGACGTTCAACCCCCAGATCCCGTTGAGCTTTGGACCTCCCCTCCTTTTGAACCGGTAATTAAATCCACCGAAATACATCCAGAAGGCGCCATTTTTGCACGTGGGGCTTGCGATGACAAAGGCCAAATGTACATGCATGTTAAGGCTTTTGAGTATATGATTGCAACCAATAATTTGCCCTGTAATGTTAAATTCATGATTGAAGGAGAAGAAGAAGTAGGGTCAAAATCATTGAGCTGGTTTGTAGAAAGAAACCAAGAAAAATTAGCCAATGATGTGATCTTGATTTCCGATACCGGAATGATTTCCAATCAACAACCTTCCATAACTACTGGACTTAGAGGTTTAAGCTACGTAGAAGTTGAAGTTACAGGCCCTAATAGAGATTTACACTCAGGCCTTTACGGTGGAGCTGTAGCAAATCCTATTAATATTTTAACTAAAATGATTGCCTCACTTCATGATGAAAATAACCACATTACCATTCCTGGTTTTTATGATAAAGTGGAAGAATTGTCTGCTGCAGAAAGAGCCGAAATGGCAAAAGCACCTTTTAGTTTAGATGCTTATAAGAAAGCATTAGATATTGCTGATGTTCATGGAGAAACAGGATATGTAACCAATGAAAGAAATTCCATTCGCCCTACACTTGATGTAAACGGGATATGGGGCGGCTACATTGGTGAAGGTGCGAAAACAGTAATTGCAAGTAAAGCGTATGCAAAAATCTCAATGCGATTGGTGCCAAACCAAGATTGGAAAGAAATTACAGAACTTTTCACAAAGTATTTTATTAGTATTGTTCCAAAGTCGGTTACTGTAAAAGTAACACCTCATCATGGCGGACAAGGTTACGTAACTCCAATTGATAGTATCGGATATCAAGCTGCAAACCAAGCCTATACCGAAACCTTTGGGGTGCCTGCAATTCCGGTTCGTTCTGGTGGAAGTATTCCAATTGTAGCTTTATTTGAAAAAGAATTAAAAAGTAAAACCATCCTAATGGGATTTGGTTTAGACTCAGATGCCATACATTCACCAAATGAGCATTTCGGAATTTTTAATTACTTAAAAGGAATCGAAACGATTCCTTTATTTTATAAATATTTTGTAGAAATGAGTAAATAAATTTATTTCAAAACATAAAAAAACCCGTTTTATTGAAACGGGTTTTTTATGAAATTAATTTATGGTGTTTTAAATTTTGATTAATTATTTTTAGAATTTCGTGTTTACTTTTATCAAATTCTAAAATTATAATCTCGTCATATTTTAACTGCTCTATTTTATCTTTAATAATTAAATTTGGAACTCCAACAAAAAAACATTCTATCTTAGGATAAATAATCAAAAAGTTGGCTAAATCATCCTTATCGTTAACTACAAAAAAACAAGCTTCAAAACCTTGAATGGAATCGGGATGAAATCTTTTTTTATTAGTGCAAACATCAAAATTCAATAAATTAGAATAATAATGTTTTAATAGGGAGGAAAATCCTTTTGAGGTATCGTAAATATAGACTTTTTTATTGATCATAAATTACTTTACATACCATTTAATTTGTTTGTTTCATAATAAAACAAATACTAAATCGATATAAAGTAAAAATAACTTTATTATATAAATATTGCTTTTTATTTCGCCGAGAAGATTAAATTAATAGTTGAAATGTATAAAATCTGTCGACTAAAGTAAATTAATAGATTCCATTAATATAGAACGATTGTTTTTACTTACCGGAATTAATTCTTTACCTATTAACACCGTTGAATCTTGGATATCTATAATTTTATTTACATTAATAATATAGGATCGGTGAATTTTTATAAAGGAAGATTTTGGAAGTTTCTCTTCAATTTTCTTTAATGTAGTATGAACGGTATAATTATTAATTTCGGTTTTGATTAATATGTAATCCCCATTTGCCTGAATAAAATTAATGGAAGCAATGTCAATTTTAATTAATCGTTTATCAATATTGACGTAAATTTCTTTAGTAGTAGTATCAGGAAGAATTGGAGTAATAACAGGCTGTTCTTTTTTTACAGAAATGCGCTTTACTGCTCTATTAAAACGATCTTCTTCAATTGGTTTTACCAAATAATCGGCAATACAATTGTAATTAAAAGCATCTAAAGCAAAATTTTTATCTACAGTAACTAGAATGATTTTAGGTGGATTTTTTATGGTTTGAACAAAGTCAAACCCTGAAAAATTTGGCATATGAATATCAAGAAAAATTAAATCTACCTTATTGGAATTAAGGTATTTCATAGCATCAATTGCATTAGAAAATTGCTCCACTAATACTAATTTTTCAGATTTCAAGATCAAAATGGATAGAATTTCTCTAGCCAATTTTTCATCATCAATAATAATACACTTAATCATAAAAATTAATGCTTATAATTTTTGGATAAAGTTAGTTATATTTTTTAATATAACTTCGAACTCTTTTTGATATTGCAAATTCTGATTTCGTAAATTTTGCTCAAAGAGACCCGCTAATTTATAGGAATCTTCAAGGCCTAGTATTCCAATTTTATGCTTTAATTTATGAACCGCTTCTGATGATTCATGATAATTTGGAATGGAAATATTTTCATTGTAATTTGCTAATTGCTGTGGAAATTCACTCTTTAAAATTGAAACAAATTTATCGATGATTGCTTGATCGCCATCGGCAATTTTATGAAAATAAACTAGATTTGGTTGTTCCATAATACGTTATTTATGTAATGTGAAAAAGAATGTGGTGCCTTTATTTTCTTGGCTTTCTAGCCATATTTTTTCGTTGCTATTATCTAAAATTCGTTTCACAATTGACAGCCCAATACCACTGGATTTATCATCCACATTAATCGATTCAAAAATCAAAAATATTTTTTCATGGTTCTTTTTTGAAATCCCAACTCCATTATCTTTAACCGAAAAAACATAACGCCCTTCTTGTTCCTGACAAGAAATCTCTACCAATCCATTGGGTTTGTCATTAAAATTAATGGCATTATTAATTAAGTTTTGAAATAATTGCTGCATCCTAAAACCGTCTGCTTTAATTGTTGGCAATTTGTTATTGATTTTTATTTCTATATGAGGCGGAACAAAAACCATGTTTAAAATATTATTTACCAAATCATTCAAGTCTACCTCTTCTTTTACAATATTTACTTTATCAATTTTAGAATAGGTTAAAATTCCTTGAATAAGGTGGTTCATTTTTTCAACTTTTTTCTGAATTAATGTAAAATATTCTTCGGTTTGTGGATCAAAATTCTTTTCGTTTTCTTCTTTTATCCAAGTAATTAAGGAATGTATACTTCGCAAGGGTGACTTTAAATCATGGGAAACTACATGTGCATATTCGTTTAAAGATTGATTTTGTTTTTCTAAACTATACACTAACTCTTCTCGTTGCTTATTGATTTTTATTATCTCAATAGTTTGTTGTTTTATATAATCGGAGGTATTAAAATCATTGAGTGTTGGATTATTATTACTATCCAAATTCATAGAATTCAATATGAATTCTAAGTTTTTATTAATTTCTTTCAAGCTATCGGCTTCATCTCTTAATTTTTGATTGGCTTCATATAATTCGTCCGAGCTTATTTTCATAGATTGTTGAAGAATTGCAATTTGATCTTCATAATTACTATACGAAACATCTATAGATTCTAAAAATTGATCCATATGATTCAATCCATTCTTTAAGTGCTTTCCTATTTGCCTTTTTAGTAATGAATTCATTATTCGCTAATAAGAGTTAGAGTTATTGTTTGATTATGAAGGTTGGTATAATCATCCCCATAAAAAGGAGCTATTTGCCCATAAGAATAAAATCCAGTTATTAAAGTACAATCATTTAATGCTTCTTTTACATATTCTGTTTCTTCGCCTACTCGTTTATTCATTACTAATTTTCTACCTATGCAACTCACTAATATGGCAAGCTCAACCTGTTTTTCTCTGTTTTTGACTGCTAATTCGGTTGCGTTTTGTGCGCCGTCAATTAATGCATCTACAGAAGCCATTAATAGTTGTACTTTGGAATTTTCGGGGGCATCCCCAGCTAATAGTAACGCTTTATTTTTCTCATCCAATCCTAAAATAGTCCTTACAACCGCTTGCTTTTTGCCTTCATAAGTAATATTTAATGGAAATGCTAAAGAGGCAGAAGGCAATCCAATTGCTCTATGAGCTAAATGATTTTTATATACATCTAAGGCAGGTTTATTGTCTATTTCATAGAGAATGTTGTCTTTAGATTTGGTTATTTTTCTTTCGGGTCCAAATGGAAACCATCCACCGGCACTTGCATACGAAACCTCGAGAGCATCTCCATACAATCCTATTAATACTACTTCACCAGTTTTGGGATTTTCATTATAGGATGAAAGTGTTTTTTCAAAGCGAGCATCATCGCCACACATTCCGCCAGTGATGGATATAGAAGCATCTAAATTATTTTCCAAACCTTGAATCAACTTACTGCCATCCAACATTCCGTCTGCTAATACAAACAAATGTTTTAGTTTTTCTTTAGGCAATTTCGCTAAAAGTGCTTCGCCCAAAAGATTGATCTGCATATTGAAATTTGCAATGTTTTCCCTTTCAATAATAAAGCTGCTGTTTTCCAACTCTATTGCAGTAACTGATATGGAATTATCAATTATACTACCATCTAATATTTCACCCGAAGTGGATGCAAAAACAAGATTGTTATATGAAAACTCCTTTTTTATTTCGGTTATATTTTTTTCATCTTCTAATAAATATCGATTACCAAAAACCAATACTAGTGGATTATCTAATTGCTCTTTTTCTTGCAAATAGCGCCAATTTTCATTTCCATTTTTAAATGCTTGAATTACTTTCATATCATTATTTTTTAAGCTCAATAAAAAATGTTGTTCCCACACCCAACTCACTTTCTATCCAGATTTTTCCGTTAAACAGCTCAACAATTTTCTTAGCTATAGAAAGTCCTAATCCGGTGGATCTATCATTATTATTAAAATACTTAGATACATTAAACAGGTGGGGTTGATTTACTTTGGCGACGCCTCTTCCATTATCCTTAATCGAAAAAATATACGAATTCCTATTTTCTTTATAATCTATTTCAACTATTCCATTTGGTTTATCAATAAACTTTACTGCATTGCAAATCACCTTTTGAAATAATTGTTGCAACCTATTTTTATCGATTAATAGAGAGGGTAATTTTTGAATAATTTTAACTTCAATGTTTTTTGGAATCAACAAATTTTCAATACTTATCGATACTATTTCATTACAATTTACAACCTCATAAATGAATGCATCTTTATCTATTTGTGCATAATCTAAAATGCCTTCTATTTGACGGTTCATTTTTTCCAATTTATTTTCAATCGTGGTGAGATATTCTATAGATTGATCCTTAAGTTCATTATCTTCTTTAATGAAAGTTATTAATGAATAAATACTTCTAATTGGGCCTTTTAAATCGTGGGAAGCAATTAATGCATAGCTTTCAAGATCCTTATTGGTTTTTGCAACATTACTTGCCAATTCTTCAGTTTTTGACTTTAGAGTAATATTTTTGGTAATATCTTCTTCAATTGCAAAATATTTTAAGATTTTCCCTTCCTTACTATACAATGCTTGACCCTGAATTTTTACCCAATATTTCTCCCCCGACTTTTTATAATTTATTATCTCACATTTAAAAGGAAGTCCATTTTTTATTTGATTACTTAAGTATTTTATTTGCTCTTTATTTGACTCTTTACCTTGTAATATTTCTCCCGGTTTTTTTCCTATAACTTCATCAAAAGAGAATTCCGACATGGTAATAAAACTGTTATTTACCCACTCAATTTTCCCCTGACTATCGCAAATAATTACGGCGTTAATGTTTTTTTCTGCAATTAAAGAAAGTAGAACAAGCTGCTCCTCTTGGTTTTTTTGAGAATCATAACCCAAATCTGAATTATTCAAAATTGGTGTTCCTAAAAAAAGAAAATCCTCTTTATAGGAATGTATTTGTCCTTCAATTTTTAAATCCGTTTGTTTTGAACTAAAAGTAACTTTTTCTTTAACTATTCTTTTTTTTATTTCGGGATTACTGGTAAAATAATCAAAGATGGAATTTGATTGTGTACTTTTTGAAATACAATCAGATAAACCTTGTCCGTATTTAAGAATATTAAAATCCTTATCCCATAAAATAAAATAAGGAAAAATGTGATTAAAAGTAGTTGCGTCAAACTCAAATTGGAAATCTTTCATAATCAATAAAAAAAGGCTATTATAAAAGTTCATTACTTGACCAATAATCGAGTGTTTTTTTTACCAAAACTAGATAATCTTCATATTTTAAAGGCTTAATCATGTATCCTGAAATTCCTATTTTATAACAATTTACAATATCTCTATGGTTATTGGAGGTTGTAAAAATAATAACCGGAATATGTCTGCTTTCTTGTTCTGATTTTACAATTTTTAAAAATTCAATACCGTTAAGTTTTGGCATATTTAAGTCTAAAAGTATGATGTCGGGGATAAATTCTTTTGCTTTCAAAATCGCTAAGGCCTCTTCTCCATTACTAGCTTCCATTAATCGATGATTGACACCTATTTTTTGCAGAACCCTCACAAACATCATAACCTCTATTGCATCATCTTCTACAAATAAGATATTTAAAAGCTTAAACATGAGTACTTTTTTTTAATTTGAATTTCAAATATTATATATTATTTTATTCTATTTTCATAGAACTGTTATTAATCGATAAAATAACATTTATTGTCGATTAATTTATCGATATTTCTTACAAAATAAAAAAATACTCAAAAATATACCCCTTGTGCACTTCAAGGGGTTGGTTCTGATGTCGGTTTTTTAAATTATTCTTGGGATTGAATTTCCGCCTGAATTTTTTTTGTAAGACTTTTAAAAACCAATTCATAGGAATCATTAATAAGTTCAAGCATCATTTTATCGGAAACATCTCCATTAAAAGCTACCGTGTTCCAATGAATTTTACTCATATGCCACCCCGGAATTATTGCTTCATACTCGGCTCTAAGTTCTTGTGCTCTATCGGGATCACATTTTAAATTTAACGAAGGAGTTCCTTTCTCCCACTCGTTTAAAGAGGTGAGGCAAAACATTTTTCCTCCCACTTTAAAAACCAAAGTTTCTTCATCAAAAGGGAAATGTTCCGTAACTCCTTTTTTAGAAAGGCAAAAATCATATAATTGCTGGATGTTCATTTTATCTTTTTATTTTAATGCCTAATTACTTACAACTTTCTCCATCATTTTTTCGGGATGTGCTAATGCAGCGAACCCAAATTTTTTATACAAAAAATGAGCATCAGAAGTTGCCAAACGCCATAACCTAACTTGCTTTAGTTTTGGTTCAGAAAGCATCGCGTTGATTAATATTGAAGAATACCCATTCCCTCGCTGTTCTTCAGTTATAATAACATCCATTACATAGGCAAAAACAACAAAATCTGTAATTACTCTGCAAAAGCCAATTTGTTTTTCATCTAAATAAATTCCGAAACAAAAAGAAGAATCTACTGCTGTTTGCACTTCCGCTAGGGTCTTAGGCGCAATCCAACTTACTTCTTTCAATTCTTTTAATAGAAATGAAAGGTCCAACTTTTTTTTATCAGTTGAAACCGATATCATATTTTATACAAAATGGGTTTTGACGGGGAAGCATCATTTTCAAAAGAAGCAATTTGAAGATTTAAAAAATAACTTCCATCTTCTATCGAATCATCAACATAAATCAACTCGGTAATGGTACAATTTAATCTAGCGTCAACATTTAAATTGGTTACATTTTTTACATTCCAAAAAGCCTTATGAGCAACTAATTTTCCTTGATCTTCCTCTCGGTCAACACTTGGTAAATCAATTAAAAGATGTTCAACTCCAATTTCTCTTATAAAAATTGCAGCTTCCTCAGCCAGATAAGGCGGATTTGTTTTTGAATAATTCTGATTTTTTTTACTCTCTAAATTGGGTAAAGTCCGAATAACAATTGCTTCAGGTAATTTACCATTTAAAGCATTTTCAATTTGAGATTTGGAGATTATTTTATCCTCTCCAATTAGTTCTGGGGTAACCGAAATCAATTCGGCAGTGAAAAAAAACTGCTTTAAACATTGATTAATCGAGTAAAATTCCCTTGTTATGTGTCCTAAACATTCCGTGTGAGTGCCATGCCCGTGTGGATTAAAGAAAATGTTATTGAAGTTTGTAGAACTCCCCTCAGAAACTTTACCTATCCAATCTCCAAATTTTACCGGTTCGATTTCAGGCTTTTCAATATACCAAGCAATTGGATTTTCGTCGGTGTTGGTTAAGGGAATCGAAATGTCAATAGGTTTTGACAAATCAATTTCAAAAGTCTGGTTTTTATGGATAATCGTTGTTTTCAAAAGATTGATTTTATTCCAAATTTAGTAAAAATAAATCGGATGCAATTCCATCGCTCAAGAACTTCCCTTTTTGAGTAGTTCTTAAAATCTCATCATCCATAAATAATAAATGATCCTCAATATATCGAGCTGCTTGCTTGTTTAAATAGTGTAAATAGGTTGGGCCAAATTCCTTTTCAATTCGTTGTAAAGAAACGCCCCACATGGTTCGCAATCCAGTCATAATGTATTCATTATATCGATCTGTTTTAGATAAGATTTCGGTTTCTATGGGCAAAATACCTTCCGAAATAGATTTTAAATAAACCGAATTATTAGAAACATTCCAACCTCTTTTTTGTCCGTCATAACTATGAGCAGACGGGCCAATACCAATGTATTTTTTACCCAACCAGTAACTCGAATTGTTTTTTGAAAAATAATTTTCTTTCCCAAAATTGGACAATTCGTAGTGTATAAAATTATTTTCCTTGAGTTTTTCAACCAATATTTGAAAATGCTCTTGCGCTACTTCCTCGTCGGGCTGCGGAATTAACTCTTTTTGAATGAACGAATGTAAAGCGGTTTTTGGCTCCACCGTTAAAGCATAACTAGAAATATGCGGAACATTAAAAGACAAAGCCATTTCAATATTTTGCATCCATTTTTCATTACTCATTCCGGGAATACCGTATATCAAATCAATGGAGATATTGTCAAAATACTGGGTCGCTTCTTCTAGGCATTTTTTGGCTTCCGACGAATTATGAGCCCGATTCATTATCTTCAAATCATCTTCAAAAAAAGATTGAATCCCAATTGAAAGTCGATTGATTTCGAGATTAGAAAGTGCAACTATTCGTTCATTTGTTAAATCATCTGGATTGGCTTCGAGGGTTATTTCTGGATTTTCAACTACATTATAATTAGAGTAAATTTCGGAAATCAAAAATCTTAAATCTTCAATCGCTAATAAAGAGGGTGTTCCTCCACCAAAGTAAATGGTTTCTACTACCTCATCTTGAAACTCGTTTTTTCGCATTTCAATTTCTTTGGCTAAAGCCAAAATCATTTCATCTTTTTTCTTTAATGAAGTAGAAAAATGAAAATCGCAATAATGACACGCTTGCTTGCAAAAAGGAATGTGAATGTAGATTCCGCTCATTATTATTTCTTTACGCGATCTTCATTTTGCTTTACAAAAGCATCCCAACCGGAATAACTTTTTGCACCAACTACTTTTCCTGAGTTAAAAAAATGACAAACCGCAGCAGCCAAACCATCTGTGGAATCTAAATTTTTAGGAAGCGTTTTTAATCCTAATAATTGTTGTAACATTTTGGCAACCTGTTCTTTTGTGGCGTTTCCGTTTCCGGTTATTGCCATCTTAATTTTCTTCGGCTCGTATTCAGTAATTGGAATACCTCTAGATAATCCTGCTGCCATTGCAACGCCTTGAGCTCGTCCTAATTTCAACATCGATTGCACATTCTTCCCAAAAAAGGGCGCTTCAACAGCAATTTCATCAGGATGATGGGTATCAATCAGCTCAATCGTTCGCTCAAAAATTACTTTCAGCTTTTGATAATGGTTGTCGTATTTACTCAAAATCAATTCATTCAATTGAATAAATTCCATTTTTTTATTTACAACCCTAATCAAGCCAAATCCCATTATTGTAGTTCCGGGGTCAATTCCTAATATGATGCGCTCGTTTGCCAATTAATAAGTTTCAAGTTTAAGAAATCAATTCAAAGTTTTCTGTTTCTTTGCAACAATGATTTCAATTTCTCACAAAACTAAGCAATTCGGTGTTTTTATAATCAAACTTTTGATTGTAATTGCAGCTTTTTATTTTATTTATAGTCAATTAGCGAATAATACCAAGCTTGATTGGGAAAAATTTTTGGTTTTATTCCAAAAAAATCAATCGGTTGCTGGAATAGCTTTTTTGTTGTTTTTGAGTTTTTTGAATCGTTATTTTGAAATTTTAAAATGGCAAAATTTAGCTCAAGAAGTGAGGGTAATTTCAAAACTTGAAGCAACAAAGCAAGTGCTTGCCGCCTTAACATTGGGAGTTTTTACTCCGGTTGGCGTGGGTGAATATGTTGGAAAAGCTCTTTATTTTGAAAAGAAAGAAACTAAAAGAATCATATTTCTAAACCTAATTTGCAATGGTATTCAAGTACTTATTCTTGGTTTATTTGGCCTATTAAGTATGTTTGTTTTAGGTTACTGGAAATGGAGTTTATTATTATTAGCAAGTTGTATTGCTCTACTATTAATTTCTTTTTTTACGAAACGAATATTGATTCACAGTTATTCTATTGAAAAATTTATCTCAAAAATAATTAGAATTCCGAGAAATATTCATCAAAAAAATATAGTGTTGGGTATATTAAGGTATATGGTTTTAATTCATCAATTTTATTTTCTTCTCGTAGCTTTTGATATTGATTTGCCCTACTTGACTCTAATTACAACCATAGCAACTGTTTATTTACTGGCATCCATAATTCCGAGTTTTCAATTTATTGACTTCGCTTTGAAAGGAAGTTTGGCTGTTCATTTTTTCGGATTATTGGGCGTTAATGAATGGATCACAATATTTGTTACCGCTTTATTGTGGATATTAAATATAGTTTTACCCGTTATCATTGGAAGTTACTACGTGTTACTATTTAAATTTAATTTAGAAAAATAATAACTACTTAAAAATCAATAGCTCTTTTATAAGAAATTACTTATAAATTCATATTTTTGAAAAAAAAAATGATTAGATATTCCCCCTTATCTATCTTAATCTTTTTTGTGTTTTCAATAGTTTCAGGATTTGCCCAGGAAAGTATTGCAGAAAAAGATTTTACAGTGCGCTACTTACCTAATAGATTGGAACTTGCATTTGACAATGCAAAAGCACCAAATTCTATTAAAGTCACTGATGTATTTTCAAAAAAAGAAGTTGCAATTGAGAAAACTGCAAGTAACAATTTTTTCATTATTGATTCTATAAAACCTTCACAGTTCTTTAAAGTTGAATATACTCTTAAAGATGCTAAAACAACTCCTTCAATCGTTACAATTGCGTCAAAATCGGTATCAAGTGGAGCAATAAATGTATATTTCAATCATCCGGTGGACACTAGTTTTAGTCAAACGCAAGACGCAGTGTATTTGGCTGACACGCTTGATAATATGCTTATAAGCTATATTGATAATTGTGTTGCAACATTGGATATTGCCATTTACAATTCTTATTCTCCCTCAGCAGCTGCAAGTATTGCCGGAGCTATTAATGCAGCCTATGCAAGAGGTGTTCAAGTACGAGTTATTTATGACGGTGGCACAAGTAGCGTTATGATACCACTACTAAATAGTGCCATTCCTACACTTGCTAGCCCAACAACTTCGAGCTATACCATAATGCATAATAAATTTGTAATTATCGATGCCATTTGTAATAATCCATTTCTATCTTATGTATGGACCGGCTCTACCAATTGGACAACAGCACAAATTGAAGGCCCAGATAAAAATAATGCGATAGTAATTCAAGATCAAACTCTAGCGGCTGCCTATACCTTAGAATTTGAAGAAATGTGGGGCAGTGCTACAGCGACTCCAAACACAACTTTGTCAAAATTTGGACAATACAAAACCGATAATACCCCGCATAATTTTATTATTGGTGGAAGTGTTGTTGAATGTTATTTTAGTCCATCTGATGGAACTAATTCGAAAATAATTGCAGCGGTAAATTCTGCTAATACCGATTTAGAAGTTGCAGTAATGAATTTCACTAGAAGTGATGTTTGCACTGCAATATTAAATAAATTTTCAAGCGGAATTACAAACTGCAATGTTATAGTTGATAGTAGCAATCCAATGAGCAATCAGATTTCTAATTTGCAAGCAGGTTTATCGCCTAATCATGCAGTTATTGATACAGCACCCGGAATTATGCACCACAAATTCATGGTAGTAGACAATTTTAATAGTGCTTCTGATCCTCTAGTGCTTACTGGCTCTCACAATTGGAGTACAGCTGCAGAAACCAAAAATGATGAAAACACTTTAATTGTTCATGATGCCAATATTGCAAATCAATATTATCAAGCTTTTGCTAGTGTATATTTAGCTTCAGGCGGGATTATTGTAAATCCATTATCAAATACTGAGTATAGTGTAGATTCTAATCTATTCCAAATTATTCCGAATCCAACTAATGGAATTTTTGAAATTGCTTCAAATAAAAGTATCAATCAATTTGAATTTAGGATATTTAATGTCTTGGGCAAGCTAATTAAAGAAAATCAATATGCCACTTTTAGTTCTTGTAAAATTGACCTTTCAATGGAAAATGCGGGTTTTTATTTATTGGAATTAAATCACGACGGCAAGTCTTATTTTTATAAAGTAGTAAAAAAATAAGAAAACTTATTTTTTATTTTCGGTTTTAATTATAACTGGTAAAATAAATTGAGTTTTTACCGGAATTCCTCTTTTTATTGCGGGGTTAACTTTTGGGAAGTCTACCAATTTTACTTTTAAAATACTATCAATTTTTATAGTGTCATAGGCAATAGTATCTCGAGGAAATTGTGGTTCGAATTGCAAGGTAGCATCCGAGTTAATAGTAACTTTTACTTCAATTGTATCTAGCTTTGGGAATAAAATTTTTAAAGTATCAATACTTAATTTTTGTTGAATTGTGCTTTGCATAAATTCAAAAAAACATTGTTTGCGTTGTATGGGATTGTTTAATTTTTCACAATCTGCGATAGTAGGATATTGATCAACTTCTTTCCAATTTATTTCCTTCATTCGTTGTTTCAACAAGTCTTTTTCATTGGGAACTTGCTTCTCAAAATATTGACAAGATTGAAAAAGGAGAACTAAAAAAAATAAACTTATCTGTTTCAATTGTTTACTTATTATACTACTCACCAAAAATAGTAAAAAATAAAATAGTTTCCTAAAAGCAAAAAAGCCATCCACAATAAAGTGGAAAGCTTTTCATTGGTCTAACTACTAAACCGTGATGCGAGTTACAAATTCGCATCGAAAACAACACAACTAATTTTGAATGAACTACTGAAAAATAACTATTCAGCACTTGCATTTCATATGCTTTATTGGGCAAAAAAGCACTTTGTTTCCAAAGTGCTTTTTCCCAATTTTAGCGGTCTGGACGGGACTCGAACCCGCGACCCCATGCGTGACAGGCATGTATTCTAACCAACTGAACTACCAAACCTTCGCTTTATTGCGGTTGCAAATATACACCCATTTTTAAAATTAGCAAGTGTTTCTATTATTTTTTTAATTAATTTTTGAGTGATCTAATTTTATTTTAACCAAACATTTGTTTTTCAACCAAGTATGTGGTTAAGATTTTATCAAAATTTGCTCCAATATTTACCGGAACATACTTAATTTTATTTTGAGCACAAACCAAAGAGAGATTTTTAAAATAATCCTTCAGATTTTTCTCATATTCCTCTTTTACATTCTCTGCAAATAAATTCACGACTTCTCCAGATTCTAAATCTATAAATTTTCTTGGAGTATTATCAAAATCAAAATTTAACTCCGTTTTATCATCAATGACGTGAAATAAAACCACCTTATGCTTGTTGTGTTTTAAATGCTGTAAGGCATTGAGTAATTCCTCTTGATTCCCATCTTGAAACATATCTGTGAAAATAACAATCATCGATCTGCGGTGAATTTTTTCTGCCACTTGGTGTAAAAAAGTGATCGTATCTGTGGCTTTAGATTGCTTTGGGTGTTCTAGCAAATCTTCCAGTTTATGCAACAACATTCTGTGGTGGCGGTCACTCCCTTTTTCGGGTGCATAATATTCATAATTATCTGAAAAAACACTCAATCCAACAGCATCGCGTTGTTTTTTCAATAAACTCATCAGTACCGCAGATGCCAATACTGAAAAACCAATTTTACTTTCATAAAAATTTTGATTTGCCCCCAATTTTGGATAATGCATGGAAGAAGAATTGTCAATTATCAAGTGACAACGAAGATTGGTTTCTTCCTCAAATCTTTTGGTAAATAATCGATCTGTTTTAGCAAAAAGCTTCCAATCGATGTGCTTCGTGCTTTCACCGATGTTGTAAATTTTATGTTCGGCAAATTCGGCAGAAAAACCATGAAAAGGTGATTTATGCATCCCTGAAATAAAGCCTTCCACAACTTGGTTAGCCAGTAACTCGAGATGTTTAAATCCAGAAATAAGTTCTTTTTGTTCTTCTATTTTCATACTTCAAATATAATTTGAAAATTTCAATATGCTTCTATTTCGAATAAATTATATTAATAAAAAAAGATTCAGCTTTCACTGAACCTTTCAATCTATTTATTTGCTTTAATTATAACAAAGCGTCAATTGCATCGGTATAGGTTTTTTTCGGAGCTACTCCTACTTGACGACCTACTACTTCTCCGTTTTGGAAAATTAATACCGTAGGAATGTTTCTCACACCATATTTCGCAGCAAATTCTTGGTTTGCATCTACATCTACTTTTCCAACTACAGCTTTGCCTTCGTATTCTGAAGAAACCTCATCGATAACTGGTCCAACCATTCTACATGGTCCACACCAAGCTGCCCAAAAATCAACTACTACTGGTTTATCTGATTTTAAAACTACTTCATCAAAAGTAGCATCTGTTATTGCTAATGCCATATCTTTTTTATTAAATTTATTAATGTTATCGTTTATCTAGGCAAATATAATTAATTATTTTATGGATGAAATGTAACAAGTATTACTTTTCGTTATTTATTAATTAATTTAGTTTATAGTTAACCGGAACTTTATCTAATTCTTCCAATAATTCTTTGGAAATTTTGACTTTCAATTTTCTGCTAGGCATTGCCAATCGGGTAACAACTCTATTCTCTTCAACTGAAATTGGCATATTAACCTCCATGTCGGGCTCGTCTAATTCGGATTCCAAATCAACTGTCACCTCATCCAAATCACCTTCTTCAGATTCAGCAGCAATTGGTTGTGCTACCGGCACATTTTGCTCTAGGATTTTGGTTACTTTTTCAATTTCCATAACTTCAAAATTAACCGAATTCTCTCCACTATTTGCTTTAAAAAGCTTGCTCAATTTTTGAATTAAATTTGAATTCAAATCTTGAATATTCAAATGAATGGATAGCTTTTTGGCGAAAGCCGGCAAAACATCAGCCAATAATTTTGCGTCTTGAAAAGTAATTCTAGGATCCGATTTTTTTCCGGTATCCCGATTTACCCAACCGTCTTTAACACTAATTTTGAAATAGATGAATTGGTTGTTAACCAAAAAATGTTTGAATTTCAGATATTCTTCGTCAAATATTCTAAAGTCATGACTTTCATCATAACCCTCTAAAGTGAAAGAAGCCCAATCTTTTCCTTTATGCCCGGTGCGGTATTGCACATTGGTAACTATTCCTCCAAAAGTTAAGTTTTTACCTACAAGTGGTTCTAAATTTTTTAGTTGAGCCAATTTAATATTACAGAAATAGTTCATTTCATATCGATAATCATCCAGCGGATGACCCGAAATATAAATACCAACTACTTCTTTTTCCTTAGCCAGTTTTTCCATCGTGCTCCATTCGGTACAAGGAGGCACAATTGGCTCGGCAATTTGTACTTCACTGGCTTCGCCAAACAAACTGACTTGAGATGAATTTTCATTTTCCTGAAATTTCGAACCATAACGAATTGCCTTCTCTAGAAAGGTAATTCCATCTCCATCCAAGTGGAAATATTGCGCGCGATGGGTGTCATCAAAACAGTCAAAGCCACCTGCATATGCTAAACTTTCAAAAGCTTTTTTATTTGCCGCACGCAAATCTATTTTTTTGGATAAATCAAATATTGATTTATAAGGGGCGTCTTTTCTATTTTGTACAATGGTATCTACGGCATTTGCGCCAACACCTTTTACGGCTCCTATTCCAAAGCGGACAGCGTAGTTATCATTAACCGTAAACTTATAAAACGATTCATTCACATCTGGTCCAAGCACCTTCAATCCCATTCGCTTACATTCTTCCATAAAGAAAGAAACCTGCTTAATATCGTTCATGTTATTAGACAAAACCGCTGCCATATATTCGGCTGGATAATTGGCTTTTAAATAGGCTGTTTGATACGCAATCCAAGCATAACAAGTAGAATGCGATTTATTAAACGCATACTCTGCAAAGGCCTCCCAATCTTTCCAAATTTTCTCTAATTTATCGGCTGGATGTCCTTTAGATTCGGCTTGAGAAATGAATTTAGGCTTCATTTTGTCGAGTACATCCTTTTGTTTTTTCCCCATTGCTTTACGTAACACATCAGCATCCCCTTTGGAGAAACCTGCCAATTTTTGAGACAAAAGCATTACCTGCTCTTGGTATACGGTAATTCCGTAGGTGTCTTTTAGTAATTCTTCGCAAGCTTCAAGATCGTATACAATTTCTTCTTCACCATTTTTTCGCTTAATAAAACTTGGAATGTAAGCAATAGGTCCGGGTCTATACAAAGCATTCATGGCAATCAAATCTGGAAAAACCGTTGGTTTTAATTCCTTCATGTATTTTTGCATTCCCGGACTTTCATACTGGAAAATACCTACCGTTTCTCCTCTTTGAAAAAGTTCATAGGTTTTAAGATCATCAATTGGAAATTCGTCGGGATTGAGCTCAATACCTGTTCTATATTTTACTAATTTAACCGTGTCTTTTATCAGAGTTAGGGTCTTCAAACCCAAGAAGTCCATTTTCAATAAGCCGGCACTTTCAACCACCGAGTTATCAAACTGGGTTACAAACAACTCCGAATCTTTGGCTGTAGCCACAGGAACAAAATTGGTAATATCGTCTGGAGTGATAATTACCCCACAGGCATGAATACCTGTATTTCTTAAATTTCCTTCTAAAACTTGAGCTTGCTGAATAGTTTCTCCACCTAAATCACTTGAAGTTCCAAGAGCAATCAAATCTTTAACTTTGTCAAAATCTTCAGGACGAAGTGCCTTTTTCAAGCTGGCTTCATCCATTGAAAATATCTTAGCTAAATTCAAATTATTTGGAATCAGTTTGGCGATTTTATCCGCTTCAAACAGAGGTAAATCCAATACACGAGCGGTATCTCTAACCGAAGATTTTGCCGCCATGGTTCCGTAGGTAATGATTTGAGCTACCTGTTTTGAACCGTATTTTTGAATTACATAATCCATTACTTTTCCTCGACCTTCATCATCAAAATCAATATCAATATCGGGAAGGGAAACCCTGTCTGGATTCAAGAATCTCTCAAAAAGCAAATTATACAACAACGGATCAATATTTGTAATTCCCAAACAATAAGCCACCACAGATCCTGCTGCAGAACCCCTTCCAGGACCAACAGAAACTCCCATTTTTCGGGCTTCGGCAATGAAATCTTGAACAATCAAAAAATATCCTGGATAGCCCGAATTTTCAATGGTTAGTAATTCAAAATCAATGCGTTCCTGAATTTCAGGAGTAATGTCTTTGTATCTTCTTTTGGCACCTTCATAAGTTAAATGATGAAGGTATTTATTTTCACCTCGCTTCCCGCCGTCCTGTTGATCTTCAGCAACGAGAAATTCTTCAGGAATTGAAAATTTTGGTAACAATACTTCACGAGCAAGATCAAAGATTTCAATGCAATCTACAATTTCTGCAATATTTGAAATTGCCTCAGGCAAATCTGCAAAGAGCTGCTTCATCTCTTCGCTCGATTTGAAATAATATTCTTGATTTGGCAAACCGTATCGGAAGCCACGACCTCTACCTATTGGCGTAGATTGCTTTTCTCCATCTCGAACACAAAGCAAAATATCATGGGCATTGGCGTCTTTTTTATCAATGTAAAAAGTATTATTGGTAGCCACTAATTTCACATTGTGCTTTCTGGCTAACGTAATCAAAGATGCGTTTACTCGGTTTTCATCCTCTTGATTGTGGCGCATTAATTCGATATAGAAATTGGCGCCAAACTGTTCTTTCCACCAAATTAATGCCACTTCTGCTTGGTTTTCTCCAAGATTCAGCACTTTATTTGGAACTTCACCATACAAACTTCCTGAAAGAACAATAATATCTTCCTTATATTGTTTGATTATATCTCTATCAATTCTAGGAACATAATAAAACCCATCTGTGTATGCTATGGAAGCCATTTTGGCTAAATTGTGGTAGCCTTTTTTATTCTTGGCTAAGAATACCACCTGAAACCCATTGTCTTTTCGGGTCTTATCTTTATGATTTTCACAAACAAAAAATTCGCAACCTAAAATTGGCTTAATCGTAATTACTTCTGGTGTATTTCCAGCCTCAATTGCGGCTTTGTTTTTTGCTTCCGCAGATTTGTTATGGTACAGAATGTCCCTCACAAAGTGAAAGGCTCCCATCATATTTCCCATATCGGTCATTGCAACCGCCTGCATTTTATTCTTTACTGCCGCAGCAACTAAATCTTTGACAGAAACGGTTGATTGTAATACCGAAAATTGGGTGTGATTGTGCAAATGAACAAACTCCGAGTCCACAAGAATTTGTTTGTTTTCGGTAAGCGTTTCATTTGAAATCGGAACATGGTCTTTATCCCCAAATTGTTGTCTTATCTTACTAGAAGCCTCTTTAAGATTAACATGTTGTAACCCAATTAAAGAAATTGGCTTGGGATTTTTTAATTTAAATTCTTCAAAATATTCTGAAGTAACTCCAAGTTCTTCTTTGGTAAATTGTTGAGTTCGTATTAATTCGAAAAAACATCTCGTGGTTGCTTCCACATCGGCAGTAGCATTGTGAGCTTCTGCAAAAGGTTGCCCAAAAAGATATTGGTGTAATTCGGTTAAAGTGGGTAATTTAAACTTTCCTCCCCTTCCTCCAGGAAGCTGTAACAAAGAAGCGGTTACTTCGGTACAGGTATCAAGTATTGGCATTGAAGACATGGGCGACTGAATTCCCATTCGATGGAATTCGCAGCCCATAATATTCACATCAAAACCAAGGTTTTGCCCAACAATAAATTTAGCTTTAGAAAGTGAAATATTAAATTTCTCTAGCATTTCAGCTAAAGAAATTCCTTGTTGTTGTGCTAGTTCGGTAGAAATTCCGTGAACGCTTTCGGCATCATACGGAATATTAAAACCCTCGGGTTGTATTAAATAATCTTGATGCTCCACAAGATTTCCCATTTCATCATGAAGCTGCCAAGCAATTTGAACGCATCTTGGCCAATTATCGGTGTCGGTAATTGGTGCTGCCCATTTTTTAGGAAGTCCGGTGGTTTCGGTATCGAATATTAAATACATCTAAAAAGTAATAAGTAAATAGTGATTGGTAATTAGCTAAAAAACTAACATCCAATTACAACTTCAAAAGTACATTTTAAGGAGTGAATTTTCAATTTTAGTTATTAACAATAAAAAAACCATCCGAAAATCGAATGGTTTTTGCAGTATAATAAGTTTGAAAAACTAGTATCTTCCTCTGTTACCGTCACCACTGTTTCTATCGTTATAGCTTCCGCCACCACGAGAATTACCTCCACCATTGTAACCACCGCCTGAACGGTTGTTAGAAAAAGATCTTCTTTCTCCTTCTGGTTTTGGCTCTGATTTGTTTACTACAATTGTACGGCCTTCAACAGTTGCTCCGTTCAATTCAGCAATTGCTTTTTCAGCTTCTGCATCGTTTTCCATTTCAACAAATCCGAATCCTTTACTTCTTCCAGTAAATTTATCAGTAATAATTTTAACAGAACTAACCGATCCGTACACTTCAAAAGACTCTCTCAAATCTGCTTCCTCTATACTCCAAGGAAGACTTCCAACAAAAATATTCATATTTATTTTTTAAAATTCTTTACAAAGGTACTCATAATAAATGGGGTAGGTGTAGTATTAAGGTTTTATTATGAATAATAAATAAAAAACCCATTTGAAATTTCAAATGGGATGGTAAAATATTTTGGTTTTATTACTACGGAACTACCTGAACTGGAATTTTATAAAAGGTTCCATACTGAAAATTAACTAAATCGCTGCCTAATGAATTTCCACTTGTGTTCACTGCATTAAATTTGAAATCACCAGTAATTGTATTGCCTGTGTTTTCAGTTATACTAACCTCTCCATTACTTCCTTGAACATTTAAAACAGAAATTAGTGCGTTTCCACTACCCCCTGAAATAGTAATTATGTCTCCAGCTTTATATCCAATTCCTGGAGAAGCAACTTTTACAGATGTTACAATTCCAGAAGCATTTGCAATTACAGAAAGTGTCAATCCTGTTCCGGTCCCTGAACTTGTTGTTGTGTGAGAATTACCGCACACATAAACACCATTTGATAAAGTACAATCGGATACATATCCAGTTCCTCCATTAATCATAAAATTATTCATTTTTGCAACAGGCCCAGAAACTATGTTAGTTTTATATGATAATGGAATAGAACTAAACAAAGAATTATATGCTGCATTAGTATAAGTGTCTGTTGTTCCAAAATAGTATGTTCCAACATTAGAATTTGAAATATTAATTTCAACATCTTCTTCTTGAGCTATTGCAATTATTGATATATCGCCAGTTGAAACAGATTTATAAGCCGAAACATTATCAGCTCTAAATAATTGTCCATCACGATAGGCTTGAAATCCTGGATTATTAAATTTTACATCCTCAGAACATGATAAAGTTGTAATTAATATGATTAGTAGGAATACTATTTTTTTCATTTTATATAAAATTATTAGTTACAAAAATAGTTTTTTTTGGAAAAATTCCAAGTTAAACTATTTTTTTTATTTACTTGTTGTTAGAATCAAAAAGTTTTATATATTTGCACCCTTAATTAACCGAGGTCGAGTACCTCAATTTAATCATTTAGATTATGTCAGTAAAAATTAGATTACAAAGACACGGTAAAAAACAAAAACCATTTTACTGGATCGTAGC